>Ga0210401_10000376_pt1 | contig 55191 bp, 47 predicted proteins | sample IncBWH32MmetaG_FD_150866 | JGI IMG/M metagenome (GOLD analysis project Ga0210401, IMG submission 150866) | Forest soil microbial communities from Barre Woods Harvard Forest LTER site, Petersham, Massachusetts, United States - Inc-BW-H-32-M | ecosystem: Environmental > Terrestrial > Soil >...
CACCAGCGTGCCGAGGCCTCGAACCTCGCGCAGCATGGGGCCGCGCTTCACAGTGTCGATCCAGACCGTGGCGCGATCCACGGAGGGTGCGGCCGGCTTCAGCCGCGAAAGCCCCCAGGTGATCAGAGGAATGGCTGCCACAATGAGGGCAATATATACGATTCGGCGAATTAGCTTCCGGCGAGCGACTTCTTTACCGCGAGGAACGTCCATGATGGCTCCCAATACAATTGGCAACTACCCTGCCAATGTCAATGTTACTGAAAAATAAGGCTGAACGGCCAAGCGTCTGGCGCCTGGCCACAACCCGTTGTCCGCTTGTGGGATTGTCTGTGTACGCAGTGGGACACGCTCTCCGCGCAGACAAAACGAACCCAAACTAGAATCTTAGCGCGAAAGTTAACTTGCGCGGAGGTGGAGTTCAGACCTTGCCGAGGTCTTCGGCCCAGCTGACTGCGTCCGCATACGCGGTCGAAAGCGCGAGCCTGGAGACGCCCAATCGCTGGGCGCATTGGTCCACCGTCTCCCAGGCAGCAGATTCATAAGCCGTGACCAGCGAATAGATGGTGCCCACCGCGTCGCCCGTCTGGCTTTGATTCAATAATGCGTTGCGGATGTCCTCATTGAGCTCGATATGCTCGATGATCTCTTGCGTGGGACGCCGCAAAATCGCCTCGAAGAGCGAGAGCATTCCGAAGAGAAACAACTCCGAGCTTCTGGTCTCGAACCCGGCTTGGGCGGCGATTAATTCACAGAATCGCGCGCGGATGATCGCAACCGGGGTCAAAGAAGTAGGGGACCGCTCGGTCAATGCCGAAAGGGCCAGTAGCCCGATCCATTTGCGGATTTGGTCAGTGCCCAGCAGCGCCAGCGCATGGCGTATCGAATCAATGGGTTGCTGCCAGGAGAAGGCGGCCGAGTTCAGGTAGCGAAGTAATTTGTAGACCAGCGCGGGCTCCCGCTTCAGCGAGTCTTCGATTCGGATCAAATCGAGCTCGGGCTTGTTGGACTCGCGAATCAAACGCAGGAGAGCTACCTTGGCCGGCGGAATATTCGTCCCAGGGATGATCTTCGGCCGAGCGAAGAAGTAGCCCTGTGCGAGCGTATAGCCCAGCTTGACGGCTCTTTCGAATTCATCGGCGGTTTCCACTTTTTCGGCGAGAAGACGAATGGATCGTTTGATGGCCTGACGCGCCACTTTCTCCTGTTGATGGTAGTCGGCAGTGCGAAAGTCCACCTTTACAAAATCCGCCACGGTGATCAGCTCGCCGACTTTTGCCAAATCCGTCACATCGTCCAGGGCTATTTTGAACCCCTGCTGTTTTAGCTCGCGACAGCGTTCAATTATCTCTTTGTCAGGCTGGACGGTTTCCAGCACTTCGATCACGATTCGCGCAGGCAGCAGCAGGCCGGCCAGATCGCCCAATAGCAGCTCTCGATCGAAGTTCACGAAGGCGGGCTTTCCGCCGACCAATTGGTCCATCCCAATGTGCAAAAGCGCGTTCAGGATCACATCCGTGGTGGCTTGGGTGCTGGAGAGTCCGTCATAGCTGTTATTCCAACCCGAGCGGTATAACAGCTCGTAGCCGTACACACTCTGGGAACGATCGAGGATCGGTTGGCGAGCGACGAAAGTCTCGCATCCGGCGTCGCTCGGTTCGGAAGGCGGCAGGTTGTGCGGCGGGGCTGTGAATTTTGGGAGCAGGCTCGCCACGGCGTGAAACCCTAAAAGGGTCTTATCGGCTGCGGGCGAGGATTTCGGCATATTACTAACGCCGCCTTACGTACTGGGGTATCCGCTAAAATGGCGGACGCGATGCATCAAAAGTATTTTGTCTTTGTCGTTGCTTTCCTATGGCCGATTTCCGGCATGGGCGCGGTCCAGCGTCCCATGACTGCGGCCGACACCCTGGCGGTCAAGAACATCAGTGAGATAGCGGCCTCACCGGACGGCCGGACGATCGTGTTCGCGCTCGGCACCATCGATCTGGCGGCAAATAAAACCCGCGAGCAGCTCATGCGTATCTCGGTCGCTGGCGGTGAGCCGGAGCCGGTGAAAGGAGCGCCCGAAGGCGCGGGCAGCGTAAGATGGTCGCCCGATGGTAGCAGGATCGCATTTATTGCGAAGTCCGATAAAGGCACCGCTATCTACACGCTAGAGATCGCACCCGGGAAGCTGACGCGGGTGTGCGATTACGGGCGCTCGAACGGCTTCCTGGCGCACTCGGGCAACATGCTGGTCTGGTCGCCCGACGGCCAGCGGCTAGCGTTCGCCGGGACGTTGGAGCCCAATCCGCCCGTCCAAGACCCGCTGGTGGTCACCCGCATTCTTTACAAGACCCGCACTTCTTTTTCCGACAACCGGCGCACGCACATTTACGTTGTCGGCGCGGGGGGAGGCGAACCGCGCGCTGTGACGAGCGGCACTCACGACGAGCACTCGATCGACTGGGGTGGCGATGGGCACGAGATCGTTTTCGTGTCGAACCACGAGAAAGACCCCGATGCAGTGCTCAATTACGACATCTTCGCGGTGAACGTGAAGAGTGGAGCGGTCCGCCAAATCACGCACACCCCGGGCGTCGAGATGGACCCGCGGGTTTCGCCGGACGGCCGTTCCATCGCCTACACGGCCACTCAGCGCAAGATCACGACCATCGATAGCGTCGCCGAGGATGCGCACGCGTGGGTGGTAGCGGCAGCGGGCGGGGAAGGCAAGGAGTTGAACGGGGCGCTGGATCGGCGGACGTCGGCGGTCATCTGGTCCCCCGATGGTAAGAGCGTGTTGTATACAGCTGGCGACCACGGCAGCGTGCTCGCGTGCAGGACCTTTGTGAGCACCACCGGGACGTCTTGCAAGGTTGGCAAAGGTGCGCAGGTAGGCGGCTTGGCGGTGGCGCGCGACGGGTCGATGGCGTTCACTCTGAGCAAAGAGGCCATGCCGCCGGAACTGTTCGATATTGCCGGGGATGGCGGCGAGCCAAAGCAGTTGACGCACTTGAATTCTACATTCGCCGCATCGCATCAGCTTTCCACGCCTGAGGAGATCGAATTCGCCAGCTTCGATGGGACGCGCATCCAAGGCTGGTTTTATCCGGCGTTGAATGCGTCCGGTCGTACACCGATGATTCTGACGATTCACGGCGGTCCACACGGCCAGTTCGGTTGGGCCTTTAATCCTCAAGCGCAATTCTGGGCGGGCCGCGGCTACGCCGTGTTAGCGATCAATCCACGCGGTAGTTCCGGTTATGGGCAGAAATTCTCGGACGGCTCGGTGGACAATTGGGGCGGAGGCGACTACAAGGACCTGATGGCGGGCGTCGATCACGTTCTGGCCACGCATACCAATATCGACGCCGGCAAACTCGTCGTCACCGGGGGAAGTTACGGCGGGTTCATGACCAACTGGGTGATCACGCAGACCAATCGGTTCAAGGCTGCGGTCTCGGTGGCGAGCGTGTCCGACATGATCAGCTTTTATGCGACCTCGATGTATCAGGACCTGGTGCATGCCGAGTTTCGCGGCTTTCCGTGGGCCGGCGACAATTACGCGCTGTTGTGGAAATGGTCGCCGCTCTCGCACGTCCAGAACGTAACGACGCCGACTATGTTTCTACACGGTGAGAACGACAACGACGTACACATTACGCAGGCCGAGCAGATGTTCACGGCCCTGCGACAGCGTGGCATCGAGAGCGAGCTGGTCCGCTATCCGCGAGAGGGTCATGGATTCCGCGAGCCGCAGCACCGCTTGGACTCGACCGAGCGAACTGTGGCGTGGTTCGACCGGTTTCTGCCCAAATGACGCCCGCTCCGGTGAAGGCCACGGTCTCGAGGGAGGTGTTGGACCAGGTCGACATTCGTGTGGGGACAATCGTTTCAGTTGATGATGTCGCCGGGTCGGACAAACTGATTGCCTTGCGCGTGAACTTCGGCGACCATCAGCGGACTATCCTGGCCGGGGTGAAGAAGGAGCGTGCCGATCCGCGGGAGATCGTTGGCAAGCAGGCTCTGTTCGTTGTCAATTTGGAGCCTCGCAAGATGCGCGGCGTGGTATCGGAAGGAATGCTTTTCGACTTGGGCTACGCCGATGGGATCACGCCGGTGCTGGCGATGCCAGAGCGGCCAGTGCCGGATGGAACGCGAGCAGGTTGAGCAGACGGGGCGCTACAATCGTTTTCGGACGTTCTAGTCCGATTCTCGCCCGGGGAGGCTGTCTAGTGAGCAAAATCTCGCGTCGGGAATTCGTCGAAACTACCGGGGCCGGCATCGTCATCGCGACTGGCGTACCGCTGGCAGCTCAGGAAACGCCTTTGCCCAGCCCCCGCACGACTGTTAAGTTAACGGTCAACGGCATCGAGCATCGAACCGAAGTGGAAGACCACTGGACGCTCGCAGAGATGCTGCGCGATCATCTGCGGCTCACCGGTACCAAGATCGGCTGCGATCGCGGGGAGTGCGGCGCCTGCACAGTTCTGCTTGATGGCAAGCCGGTTTACTCGTGCAGTCAGCTTGCAGTTTGGGCCGACGGCCGATCGATCACGACCGTGGAGGGTCTGGCGCACGACGGCCATCTGCATCCGCTCCAGGAAGCTTTCATCGAACACGACGGCCCGCAGTGCGGGTTCTGCACCTCCGGCCAGTTGATGAGCGCCAAGGCGCTGCTCGATCGCAACCCGCATCCCACGGCAGATGAAGTGCGTGCGGCGATGACCGGCAACATCTGCCGCTGCTCGAACTACAATCGCTATGTTGAATCGGTACTGGCGGCCTCGGCGACAACACCCACGACGTCGCGGAGGCAGTCATGAGTCTGACGCCTCTAAAAACGGTCGGTCATCCCGCGCAGCGTATCGACGCGGTCAAGCGCGTTACCGGCGCGGCCACCTACACTGGCGACATTCAGCTACCAGGGATGCTCTACGCACGCGTCCTGCGCAGCCCGCACGCACATGCGCGCATCCGCCGCATCGACACTTCGAAGGCTCAGGCGTTGCCGGGAGTAAAAGCCATTCTCACGCGCGAGAATTGCGACGTCGTCTGGTCGAGCGGTGATACTCGCAACAAGCGCTATCTGTTCAACAATCCCGCGCGTTTTGCGGGCGACGCGGTGGCCGCAGTCGCGGCAACTGACCGGCACATCGCCGAAGAAGCCATGCGGTTGATCGAAGTCGATTACGAAGTGCTGCCGTTTGTCCTCGATCCCGAAGACGCGCTGAAGCCAGGAGCGGTCGAGATTCAGCCCGGCGGAAATCTCTCGCCGGATGCCAAGGGCAGGCATGAGCCGGAAATTTTCCGGCATGGCGATATCGATCGCGGGCTCACTTCTGCAGATCGCGTCTTCGAGGATCACTACACGTCCGTTCACATCAACAACGCGCAGCTCGAGCCGCGGGTCAGCATAGCGCAATGGGACGGCGACAAGCTGACTGTTTATGCATCGACTCAGGGCATTTCGAACTGCCGGACCGATATTGCCAAAGACTTGCAGATTCCTCTAGAGAAGGTACGCGTCGTTTGCCAATTCATGGGCGGGGGCTTCGGAAACAAGAATCAGTGCCACGATTTCGATTTGATGGCCGCCATGCTCTCGAAAAAGGCCGGCGTACCGGTGAAGCTGGAATTTACGCGCAAAGAAGATTACGTCGCGGTCCACGGACGCTGGCCGACCAAGCAGTATTACAAGATCGGCGTCGCGAACGACGGCACGCTAACGGGCATTCAACTCCGCGGCTACAGCGGCATGGGGCCATATCGCAAAGGCGCAGGCGGAATCGCGGGCGTCGAGCTGTATCAGTGCCCCAATGTCGAGACGACAATATATCCGGTCTATACCAACATGGCGGTTTCGGCGAACCTGCGGGGGCCGGCTTATCCACAGGGCATCTTCGGTATCGAGTCGCTGATGGACCACATCGCGTACGAGCTGAAGATGAATCCGCTGGAATTCCGGTTGAAGAACATGACACGGAAGTACCACGATGAGCTTCCGTTCACCAGCAATGGCCTGGAGGACTGCATCCGCCGTGGCGCGGAGGCGTTCGATTGGAAGAAACGCTGGCATCAAGCGGGAGCGAGCGCGGGTCCGATGAAGCGCGGCGCTGGGATGGCAATGGGCGCGTTCGGCTCCGCGGTGGGGCGAAGCAGCGCGGTCATCAAGCTCGACGGAAGCGGCAAGTATCATCTGCACGTGGGAGTGACCGACGTCGGGACGTCCGCTAAGACGACGATGGGAATGATTGCAGCCGAGGAACTAGGCGTGCCGCTGGAGAAGATCGAAGTGGTCAGCGGCGACACCGCTCTGTGTCCCTATTCAGTGGGCGAATCCGGGAGCCGGACCACTACGCACACCGGCTACGCGGTTATCCAGGCCGCGAAAGATCTGAAGCGACAGATCGCGGAGAAAGGTCTGCCGCAGGGCGACCAGGTAGTGACCGCGAGCGTGAACGCCGATCCGGCGCAGCCTAAAGAGGCCGCGCGATACAGTTTTGCCGCGCACTTTGCCGAGGTTGAGGTGGACACCGATACCGGCCACGTACGCGTGATCAAGTACGTCGCCGTGCACGATAGCGGTCGCATCATCAATCCACTGACCTGCGCGAGCCAGGTGAAAGGTGGCGCAACGATGGGGATCGGAATGGCGCTGCATGAAGAGCTGCTATACGACCGGCAGACCGGCCTTCCGCTCACCGCCGGCTACTATGGCGCGCGCGTGATGACACATCGCGATACGCCGGATGTCGAAGTGCTATTCGTTGAAACCGAGGATGCTTATGGGCCGTACGGCGCGAAATCGATAGGCGAATCGACCATTGTCCCGTCGGTTGCCGCTGTCGGCAACGCGATCTTCAATGCGATCGGGCGGCGTATCAAAGACTTGCCGATTACACGCGACAAAGTTCTGGGGGTGCTGGCATGAAGACCTTCAGCAATGCAAATCCGAAGGATGTTCGCGAAGCCGTTGCGCTCCTCAGCCAGACGCATCAGGAGGGGCGCAGCGCTTCGATCGTGGGCGGGGGAAGCGATTTGCTCGGCATGGTGAAGGAACGCCTGATATCGCCGGACGTGCTGGTGAACCTGAGGGCGATCGGCGGGCTCGATCGAGTCGAAACACAATCGGGCAGGGTCAAGATCGGTGGACTGATTACGCTCGACGCGCTGAGCCACGATGCGCAGATTCGCAAACAGTACGCCGTGCTGGCGGAAGCCGCCGAGAGCGTCGGAACACCGCAGATCCGCAATGCGGGAACTCTAGCGGGCAACGTCTGCCAGCGTCCGTGGTGCTGGTATTACCGCAACGGATTCCCGTGCTTAAAGAATGGCGGCGATAAGTGCTTCTCGGCATCGGGCGAGAACCAACTCCACGCGATTTTCGGTGGCGGGCCGAGTTACATTGTTCATCCGTCGGACACCGCGCCGGCGCTAGTTGCGCTGGATGCTGAATTTCACGTTAGCGGCCCGTCTGGCGATCGCGTGATCCCGGCGGGTCAATTTTTCCAGCTTCCACGCGTGGATGCGGCTCGCGAGAATCTGCTGGCGCCGGACGACGTGCTGGTTGCGATTACCTTGCCGGCGGCGCGACCGGGCGATCGGAGCACATATCACAAGGTGCTCGACCGCGAGGCCTGGACGCATGCAGTGGTGAGCGTCGCGATTGTGCTGGATATGGACAAGCAGGTCTGCCGCGGTGCCCGCATCGTCCTCGGCGGCGTCGCGCCGATCCCGTGGCGATTGCAAAAGGTCGAAGCAATGCTGGCCGGCCAGCACATCACACCCGAACTCGCCGCTCAAGCCGGTGAAGCCGCAGTCGAAGGCGCCCGGCCATTGGCAAAGAACAAGTACAAGGTCCCGCTGACGAAGGCGGTGATAAAGCGCACGCTGCTGTCGCTCGCGAGTACGGCCTGAAGAGCAGCTGCCGCTTGTTTCAAGATATGTCGGACGGCAACGATCCACCGAGTGCCAAAGTGCCACTGACTCCCGAGCACCGGCAACAGGGCACGGTGAAGTCTCGTATCGTCTACCGTAAGTGAGCCTTCAGCTGCTCATGGTTCGTCGCAGTAAGATTCGTCAGTATGTCCAGAAGCCACCTGCTGACGTGGGTGGCTCGGTATCGGTATTGAGGCGTCCTGGTTCCATTGCCGGGTAAACCGGTAAACCGTGAGCCTTTACCCCACGCATCGGATGCTTTATCCTGGGTCTACAAGTCAAGGAGGACCACATGAACCGCGTTGTTTACGCCACGTTGGCGCCCATAACCCTCTCCCTCGCTTTCGCAGCTATTCAAGATCCTGTCCACGTGCAGAATGGACTCGTCTCCGGAGAAGCCGGCAAGGACGCAGCCGTCCACGTCTACAAAGGGATTCCGTACGCCGCGCCGCCAGTGGGCGACCTGCGATGGAAGAAGCCGCAAGCCCCCGCGGCCTGGCAAGGCACCAAGCAGGCGATGGAGTTCGCTAAGGCCTGCGTGCAGGCGCCGTATCCGCAGACCTCGATCTACTACCGCCCTGCTGAGCCGATGAGCGAGGACTGCCTATACCTCAACATCTGGACGGCGGCGCAATCGGGCAAAGAGCGCAGGCCGGTGATGGTGTGGGTGCATGGCGGAGGCTTCACGCGCGGTTCCGGAAGCGTGGCAACCTACGACGGCGAAAATCTCGCCAAGAAAGGCGTGATCGTTGTGACGATCAACTACCGGCTCGGCATCTTCGGATTCCTGGCGCATCCGGAGCTGACGAAAGAGTCGGACGTGAAGTCATCGGGCAACTACGGGCTGCTCGACATGGTAGCGGCGCTCGAGTGGGTGCAGAAGAACATCGCGAGCTTCGGTGGCGATCCCAAACGCGTCACGATCTTCGGCGAATCGGCCGGCTCTTCGGCGGTGAATTTTCTAATGGCTTCGCCACTCGCTAAAGGACTTTTCCAGCGAGTGATTGGCGAGAGTGGAGCGAACTTCGGCCGCGGCGTTGCTTTGACTGATATGGAGCAGAACGGCAGCCGCCTGGGATCGCTGGCTGCACTCCGGGCCAAATCCGCCGATGAGCTCTTGAAAACCGAAGGCTCCTTCCGGCCTTGCATCGACGGCTGGTTCCTGCCTGAAAGCGTGGGAGAGATTTTCGCGCAGCACAAGCAGAGCGACGTGCCGGTGATGGCGGGATCCAATGCCGACGAAGCAAGATCGCTCGCGCCGTGGCCTGCTAACGCGACCGCGCAGACATTCGTCGATCAGGCTCACAAGCGCTACGGTGATTTCACAGACGAGTTCCTGAAGCTTTATCCCGCCGGATCCAACGAGCAAGCGGCCGAAGCGCACTATCGAAGCTTCACGGACAGCACAATGGGTTGGGAAATGCGCACCTGGGTTAGGGCGCAGACCAAGTCGGGAAAGGCTCCGGCCTATCTTTATTACTTCACCCGCACACCGCCGTGGGAGCAGAGCAGCCGCTACCGCGCCTATCACGCCGCCGAGATTCAGTACGTGTTCGCCAACCTTCGGCCTGGCCGGCCGTGGGAGGACGCCGACCGGAAGCTGGCGGACGAGATGTCGAGTTACTGGGCGAACTTCGCCGCTACCGGCAACCCGAACGGCAAAGGACTACCGAAGTGGCCATCCTATGATTTGAAGCGCGATCCCGCGATGGAGTTTGGCGATCATATCGACGTGCAGCACGACATCAACAAAGCGACGCTCGATTTCTTCGATCGCTTCTTCGCCGCCGAGAAAGCCGCACCGCGAACGGGTAGCAACTGATAATTTGATAGCCAGCCTCGAAACCGAGCGGCTCATCTTGCGGCAGTGGCGTCCAGCGGACCGGGAGCCGTTCGCACGCATGAACGCCGATCCTGCAGTGATGGAATTCTTCCCGGCGCGTCTCTCCCGCGCTGAAAGCGATCAGGGCGTGGATGGCGTTGAGAGGCACTTTCGCGAACGCGGATTCGGCCTGTTCGCCGCGGAACTCCGCCGCGACGGCACTTTCATCGGCTTCATCGGGTTGAACGTGCCTTGTTTCTTGGCGCACTTTACGCCCTGCGTCGAAATCGCCTGGCGATTGGGGGCGGCCTACTGGGGCCAAGGGTTGGCCACCGAAGGCGCTCGCGCGGCATTGAGTCACGGCTTCGAAAGCTTGACACTGGACGAGATTGTCGCATTCACGGTGCCAGGCAACGTGCGATCCAGGCGCGTAATGGAAAAGCTCGGCATGACGCACGATCCCTCGGACGATTTCGATCATCCGGGCCTGCCGGAGGGCCATCCCTTGCGAAAGCACGTACTATATCGGATCAAGCGAACGTGAAACGGTTACTGGCTTTCTTCCTTGCCCATATATAACTCGGTCACTACATTACGGTGATTCTCCAGCACGCGATTTCTCCGGACCTTCATAGTGGGAGTCAATTCGCCGGTCTCGATGGTAAAGTCGCGCTCCAGTATCCGGAACTTGCGGATCTGCTCGAATGGCGCGAGTTGCTTGTTCACGCGGGCCACGGCCTTCTTCAATTCGGCCAGCACAGGAGGCGCGGCGGCCACGGTCCGGGGCTCGCGTCCGTGAAACGTCTCCATGCCCTTCAGCCCCTCAGCGTTCACGACGTTCACCGTGAACAGAGCCGTTACATATGGCAAGCGGTCACCAATGAGCACCATCTGATTGACGATCGGCTCGGTCTTGAACAGCCCCTCGATGCGCGCCGGATAAATCTTCTTGCCGTTGGAGGAAACGATCAGTTCTTTCTTGCGGCCAGTGATGTAGACGTAGCCATCGGGATCGATTTCGGCGATATCGCCGGTGTACAGCCAGCCATCGCGGAGAACCGCCGCAGTCGCTGCCGGATCCTTGTGATATCCGGAGAAAAGCGACGGGCTCTTTACCAACAGTTCGCCATCTTCAGCAAGGCGAAGCTCAGTTTTCGGAAGACTGACGCCGATACTGCCGGACCTGGGCCGGTCGATCGGATTCAGGCAGACCACGCCGCCTTCGGTCAGTCCGTAGCCTTCGATCAGCGGCAAGCCAATCGCGGAATAAAAACGGGCAAGCTCTTTCCCGAGAGGCGCGGCACCCGAAGCAACTATGCGTAATCGGCCCCCGAGACGCGCGTGGACTTTCGAAAACACGAGCTTGTGCGCGATCTTGAGAGAAGATTTCATCCACTTGGGAACAGGCTTGCCTTCTTCACGCAGGCGGCTGACTTCCGCACCCAGGCCCACCGCGCCGTGGAACAGCTTCCTCGCGACCGCGCTCTTCTTCTTGATCTCGGCGTTGACGCTCGCAAAGATCCGCTCCCAGACACGGGGAGGGGCTAGCAGAAACGTCGGCCGGATGGTCTTCATCTCGCTCGGCAGCTTGGCGAGGCTCTCGGAAAACCAGACCGTGACGCCCAAACGGATGGGCAGGAGCTCGATTACGACACGCTGCGCGATGTGCGCCGATGGAAGGAAGCCGATGGTGCTGTCGGTAGGCAATAGGGGCAGCACGGTCGGACCGGTATCGATGTTGGCGACCAGCGCCGCGTGAGTCACCAGGCCCATCTTCGGTTCGCCTGTGGCGCCGCTCGTGAGATACAGTATCGCCAGATCGTCAGGGCTTACGCCGGAGCGGATTTTTTCGAACGCTTGCGCGTCTTCGGAAAGAGCCAGGCGCCCTTCCGCGCGCAATTTATCGAGCGTCAGGGTGTCGCCCGCCTCGCCCGTCAGGAGAATCCAGCGCACCGGCAATGCCGCGTCGCCGGCGGCGTCCATCAGAGCCTGCATGCTCTTGGGATCCTCGACGAAAATTACTTTCGCATCGCTGGCGCGCAGGTTTCCGATTTGGTCAGGCAACGGATAGCTGGTGTACAACGCGGCGGCTATGGACCCGTTCGACATGATGCCGAGGTCGGCCAGGTAAAACTCGGCGCGAGTCTCCGAATAGAGCGCAACGGTGTCGCCTTTCCCGATACCCAGCCGGCGGAGTCCGCAAGCGATCTCTTGAACCGCTTGTCTGTACTCGGCCCAAGAGTAGGTTTGATACTTGCCCTTGCCGATCGGCTGGTGGAGGGCCGGCGCGTTTCCATGAGTTTGCGCAGAAGTCTCCAGGACCGAATAGATCGTTCGAGCGCCCATGCAAATATTTTAGGCATGCTAGCGTGTGGGTTGTGGAAAAGAGCTGGTCCAGGGAAATGGAAGTCGCGGTGCAGGCTGCGCGCAAGGCCGCCGAGCTGGCGTTACGGTACCAATCCAGTGTCATTGCTGAGACGAAGCCCGATAATTCGCCGGTCACCGAGGCGGACCGTGAGTGCGAGCGGCTGATCGCGCGCCTATTGAGTGAAGCATTTCCCGAAGATGGTTTGTTAGGTGAAGAGGGCACGCGGGCCGAATCCCGGAGTGGCCGCCGCTGGATCATCGATCCAATTGACGGCACGCGCGATTATGTCCGTGGTAATCCGCTGTGGGCGAATCTCATCGCGCTCGAGGAAGGAAACGAGGTTGTGGCAGGAGTGGTGAATTTGCCGATGCTAGGCAATCTGTATTCCGCGTGGCGCGGAGGCGGGGCATTGCACAATGGCTTTCCTATTTGCGTCTCCTCGAAGAGTTCCATCGATGAAGCGGTTTTGTGCATGAGTGCGTTTGACAAGCTCGAAGGAACTCCGTTGAAGAGCCGCATGCTCGATTGGATGGCCCGCTTCTGGGCAGTACGGGGACTGGGTGGAGCTACGGACGCAATGATGGTCGCTTCCGGACAGGCCGAGATTTGGATGGAGCCCCGCGCTTCGCCCTGGGACTTCGCGCCGTTGAAGGTAATCGTCGAAGAAGCCGGCGGCCGTTTTCTCAACTTTGATGGCGGGGGCAGTATTTACGCCGGAAATTGCGTTGTCTTTGCTCCGGCGTTTGAGCGAGAAGTACTAAGGTTTCTGGGGCTCGCGAGTTAAATCCGGTTCACGTAACGGGATTTTAACGCGCTGCGGCGAAACTCCTACTGTACAAATGCATTTGCAGGTATGGAAGGAGAGAATAAACGTGAACACAACGATCTTATCGATGAAGGCCGCGGGCTTATCGATGATAGCCGCGGGATTGATCGCGAGCGTCCCTGGAATCGCCTCCGCTCAGGAGGGGCGCATCCAGCAGCGTAAGGAGAACCAGCAGCAGCGCATCGCGAATGGCGTGGAAAACGGTTCGCTGACACCTAAGGAGACAGCTCGTCTAGAGAACAAGGAAGCGAATCTGAATAAGGAAATCCGCCATGACCGCAAGGCGAACGGCGGCAATCTCACCAACAACCAAAAGCGCCAGATCAATCGCCAGCAAAACCGGCTGAGCAAAAACATTTACAACCAGAAGCACGACGGCCAGCACCAGTAATCACTTTTCGGAGGAGGGAAGCCGTGCGCGCTTATCGCAAAAACATGGCGAGGCGCGCCATGGCTTCTTCGACGATACTGCGCTCGGCCGCGTAACAGATACGCACCGAGCCTTCGCCGCCTGCGCCGAACGCGACGCCGGGTGCGAGCCCTACCTTGGTCTCCAGGAGCAACCGCTTGCAGAAGTCGAAGGAGTCATTGGCGCCGGCAATCTTTGGAAAAACGTAGAAGGCGCCATCAGGCTTAGGCACGGTGACGCCCGGCATCTTGGCAAGGGCTGCCAAGCAAAAATCGCGATTCTCTTTCAGACGGACCAGCATTTCACAGAGTGTGTTTTCCCCCCACAGCAGCGCCGTTTCGGCTGCGCGCTGCGCAAAACTGGGCGCATGCGAAACGACGAACTCGTTAAGCTGGGTAGCCCGCGCCGCAAGGTCACGTCGCGCCACCAGCCATCCCAGTCTCCAGCCCGTCATGCAGTAGATCTTCGAAAACGACTGGACCACGATGACCGCATCGTCGCGAGTGGCGAGCTTGAGAATGGTCGGGGCCGGGGTCGTCGGCTTGGGTCCGGTATAATTCAGCCGTTCGTAAACCTCGTCCGCGATCAGCCACAGGTTATGACGGCGCGCGAATTCCAGAAGCTGGCGTTGTTCCTCGACAGTCGCGACCCATCCTAGCGGGTTCGACGGCGAGGTGTAGAGCAGCATTCGCGTTCGCGGCGTAATGGCCGCTTGGAGCGCGGCGAAGTCGATCTGGTAGCGATCACCCACCAGCGGTTGTGCGATTTCCTTCGCAACCCCGTTCGCCATGGCGACGTTGGAAGCACCATTCGGCCAGGCTGGCGTCAGTACCAGCGCTTCATCACCCGGATCGATTACACAACGGATGCCGAGGTTAAGCGCCTGTACGCCCGACGCGGTGATTACGATCTCGGTCCCAGGATCGAGTTCGACACCCTGCAATTCCTGGTAATACCGCGCCAGAGATTTGCGCAGCGATGGCAGACCGGCGTTTTCGGTATAGAACGTAAAGCCATCGGCCATGGCCTTCTGCGCCGCACGCTTGATGTACTCGGGCGTCGGAAGATTCGATTCGCCGAAGTAGAGTTTCAATACGCCATCCATCGACATGGCGATTTCGGCCAGCTCACGGATGCGTGAATGGGGGACGCGCAGCGCAGAGGCTGCGAGAGTGGGAGTCATGCTGCTTTTTATTTTAAATGCCTTCGAAGATGGCTGAGACGGGAGCGGAGAATCCAGGGAGCACGGAGTCCGTCAAGGTATTAGTTTGCTCGAGTCTTCTAGACTGGCCGCTGGCATCGAAGATCCGAATGACCCGCTGCTTGGGATAAACAACCCAGACCGATTGGCTGCCGTGCGCGAGGTAGAGCGCAATCTTCTGTTCCAGGCGTTCCGCCGATTCGGAGGAAACGACCTCAATTGCCAATTCCGGCGCTGCTTGAATCCAGCCGGTACTGCCTGGGCTGAGGCGCCCCGGAAACATAACGCCGAGATCCGGTATTAGTGAATTGTATTCGTCGAGCTGATACATCGTCTCCGGGAATAATTCGGCGATCGGATTCTGCGCTAGCCACACGACCAGGATCTTGTTAAGATTCTTCTTCACTACTTCGTGCGGAGTCTTGCCTCTGCCCATGCTGACGACTTCGCCCCCGATCAGTTCCAGCTTCTGGCCATCAGGCTCGGGCATCTGCAGGAACTCCTGGACTGTCACCAGCGTCGTGGTCGCCATGTCTTGATTGTACTATTCGCCTAGCGCCGGCGGCCTTTTGCGGCCACCAATTCTTCGATCTGCACCAACTCGGTCGGATAATCGCGCGTGTAGCAGGCGTAGCAGTATTGACGCTTGTCGTCACCGACGGCTTGCCGCAGGGCGTCGATTGAAAGATAGAAGAGTGAATCAGCTTCGACAAACTGGCGGATCTCCTCCACCGAGTGGTTGGAAGCGATCAGCTCGTTTTCGCGCGGAGTGTCCACACCATAGAAGCACGGCGAAATAGTGGGCGGACAAGAGATACGCAAGTGCACTTCGCGCGCTCCGGCATTACGCACCATGCGGACGATTTTGCGACTAGTGGTTCCGCGCACGATCGAATCGTCCACCAGAATCACGCGCTTGCCTTCCAGCAAGTGCCGCACCGGATTGAGCTTCAGCTTCACGCCGAAATCGCGGATGGCCTGTGACGGCTCGATAAATGTTCGGCCGACATAGTGATTGCGGATGAGCGCCTGGCGAAACGGAATCCCGGATTCGGCGGAGTATCCAATGGCGGCGGCCACGCCCGAGTCCGGCACCGGAACGACGACGTCCGCCTCGACGCCGGATTCTTTGGCCAGCAGCCGTCCAAGATTCTCGCGCGATTCCTCGACGGCGCGGCCGAAAACGATCGAATCCGGACGCGAGAAATACACGTGCTCGAAAACGCACTGCGCGAGCGGAGACTCCGGCGCAAAGCGCTCCCGTGTCATGCCCGCGGGACCGATGCATATCATCTCGCCCGGTTCGACATCATTCACATATGCCGCATTGATCAAGTCAAAAGCACAAGTTTCCGATGCAAAGACGTATGCCATCCTGCCATCGGGCATTGCCAGCTCGCCGAATGCCAGGGGCCGGAATCCGTGGGGATCGCGCGCCACGATCACCTGATTTCTGGCCAGGAACACCAGTGAAAATGCGCCTTCCAGTTGCAGCAACGCCTCGCGCAGCGCACCGGCGAGGGTCCGCTCGCGCGATCGGGCGACCAGGTGCAAAATCACTTCTGTATCGCTGGAGGCCTGGAAGATCGAGCCCTCGCGCTCCAGATCCCGGCGCAACTCCCCCGCATTAGTGATGTTGCCGTTGTGCGCCACAGCAATCTGCCCTTTGTTGCAGTCCACCAGGAAGGGCTGCGCGTTGAGCAGCACCGTGTCGCCCGCGGTGGAATACCGGGTGTGGCCGATGGCGAGGTCGCCCGGCAGGCTCGCGATCCGCTCCGGAGTAAAGATGTCCGCCACGTGGCCCATGGATTTGTAGCAGCGAATCTCGCGGCTATCGCTGGTGGCGATGCCCGCGCTCTCCTGGCCGCGGTGCTGCAATGCATACAAGCCGAGATATGTCAGGTTCGCTGCTTCGGGATGGCCGTGAATAGCAAACACGCCACACTCCTCGTGGAACTTGTCGTCGGAAATTTGATCCCAGGGGAGGTGGTTCATGGCTGGTGCAGCGTGCGTTCGAGTGAGATTTCCCAAGGTTGCTTTAACTCGCTCAAGGCGCAATCCAGCAGGGTTTCCGAACCGCAACCGATTCGTAGCCGCTCCTTCATGGTAACACCGATCTTTGCGCATCCGACGCCATGTTCGAGCGCTATTTTCTGGACTCTCTCCGGCTCGCTGGTGGAAATGATGATGCGCGAAGGATTCTCATGAAACAGAGCGATTTCTCGGCGGCCCACCAGGTTAAGGGAAACGTTGGCACCCACCTCGGCGGGTCCAAAACTGCATTCGGCGAGGGCTACCACGAACCCGCCATCGCTAATGTCGTGCGCGGACTCAGCCAGGCCTGCCCCGATGACGTCGCGAATGGTCTGCTGCACGCGCTTCTCGTAATCCATATCGAGCGCTGGAGGAAAACCCCATAGCGATTTAAGAATCACCTTGGCATATTGCGTTCCGCCAAAATGCGTCTCATCGCACTGGCCAAAGTCGCCCAGTAGCATCACCGCGCGACCAGGCGTCTGGAAATGCATCGGCGTCGGAGCCGCCGTCTTCATCAGCCCCACTATTCCCATCACCGGAGTCGGATAAATCGCTTCGCCGAGGGTTTCGTTGTACAGGCTGACATTGCCGCCCGTGATCGGCGTCTCGAAAAATTTACATGCCTCGCCGATGCCTTCTATCGATTCGACCAGCTGGGCCATGATCTCCGGCCGCTCCGGGTTGCCGAAGTTCAGATTGTTGGTCGCGGCCACTGGCAGCGCGCCGGTCGTCGACAGATTACGGCAGCATTCCGCGACGATCAGCTTGGCGCCTTCGCGCGGATCCAGCAGGCAATAGCGGGCATTGCCATCCAATGCCATCGCGATCGACGTTCCGGTCTCTTTAATCCGCACAATTGCAGCATCGGAGCCGGGGCCTTGGATGGTATTGGTACGAACCGTGTGGTCATATTGTTGCCAGATCCAACGCTTGGAGCAGATATCACCGGAGCTGAGCAGCGCGATCAGATCGGACTTGATAGCATCCGCGGTCGGGCGGCTAGGGATTGCCGGAGCATTCATCGGGACCGGCCGGTAGGGCTTGGTGTGCGGGCGGTCGTAAAGGGGAGCTTCGTCCGCCAGCGCGCGATTGGGAATCTCCGCCACGACTTGGCCGTGGTCTTTCACCCGCAGAATTCCGTCGTCAGTTACGTGCCCGATCACGACGGCGTCCAGTCCCCATTTGCGGAACACGCGAAGCACTTCCTCTTCGCGGCCCTTCTCGGCAACCAACAGCATGCGTTCCTGGGATTCCGACAGCATGATCTCGTACGGCGTCATGCCGGTTTCCCGCTGGGGAACATACTGGAGATCGAACTCGACGCCTGTGCCGGCGCGGCTTCCCATCTCGCAAGTGGAACAGGTGAGTCCGGCGGCTCCCATGTCTTGAATGCCGACGATCGCGCCTGTCTCCATCGCCTCCAGGCATGCCTCGAGCAGCAGTTTTTCCAAGAACGGATCGCCAACTTGGACGTTGGGCCGCTTCTGCTTCGATTCTTCAGTGAACTCGGCGGATGCCATGGAAGCCCCGTGAATGCCGTCGCGGCCGGTCTTGGCGCCGACGTAGATCACGGGATTACCAACTCCGGTTGCCTTCCCATAAAAGATCTGATCTTTCCGGAAAACACCCAAGGCGAAGACGTTGACCAGCGGATTTCCGCTGTAACACTCTTCGAAAACGCACTCACCGCCGACCGTTGGCACGCCGAAACAGTTTCCGTAATGCGCAATGCCCGAGACGACGCCTTCGAGAATCCGGCGATTGCGGGGTTTGTCGAGCGGGCCGAAGCGCAGCGCGTCCATCACCGCGATCGGCCGCGCGCCCATGGTGAAGATGTCGCGCAGGATTCCGCCCACGCCGGTGGCAGCTCCCTGGAACGGCTCAATGAAGCTGGGATGATTATGCGATTCGATTTTGAACGCGATCGCGTAACCATCGCCGATATCGATGATGCCAGCGTTTTCGCCCGGACCTTGAACCACCAGCTTGCTGCGGGTCGGCAGCTTCTTCAGATGCAGGCGTGAACTCTTGTAGGAGCAGTGCTCGCTCCACATCACGCTGAAGATGCCGAGTTCGGTGTAGTTGGGTTCGCGGCCGAGCAACGCAACGATCCGGTCGTATTCCGCCGCCGTCAGTTGGTGGGCCTCAACAACCTGCGGCGTCATGGATCAGCCTGCGGACAATACCGGCGTGACGGCCTGCGCCACGAAGGAAACCATGGATTGAAGAATCGCCAGCCCATCGCTCGATCCCATGAGCGGCTCGGTAACGCGCTCGGGGTGGGGCATCAATCCCATGACGTTGCGCTGTTCGTTCAGAATGCCGGCGATGTCGCGCATCGATCCATTCGGATTGTCAAGATATCGCAGCACCACGCGGTCCTCAGCTTCGAGCTGATCGAGGGTGCGGTCGTCGGCGATATAGCAGCCCTCGCCATGAGCGATTGGCATCACCAGCCGCTGGCCCTTCTGGGCTTGGGCCGTAAAAGGCGAGTTCGTAGTCTCGACACGCAGCGGCACCGGCTTACAGATGAACTTCAATCTGCGGTTCCGAACCAATACACCGGGTAGCAGCCCGCTTTCGGCGAGAATCTGAAATCCGTTGCAAATGCCCAGCACCAGGCCACCGGATGCGGCGAATTTGCGGACGCTTTGCATCACCGGCGAGAACTTCGCGATTGCTCCGCAACGCAGATAATCGCCATAAGCGAATCCGCCCGGCAGGATGACGGCATCTACATCGCCGACGGTGGCGGCGTCATGCCAGATGAACTCCGCCTCTTCTCCAAGATTATTTGAAACCGCAAACCACGCGTCGTGATCGCAATTGCTGCCAGGGAAGACGACGACACCGAACTTCATCGGAAATTTAATTGTAACGTAAAATTCGAATAGCGAGGAAAAAATTGTTCGGCGAGACGCTGCCGCTGTTCGAAGAACCGTTCGAAATCGATCGTGCGCGCTTGAGCGCCAAGCTCACCGCCCTGGCGTCAGAGAACATCTTCATCGGAACCAGTTCGTGGAAATACGAAGGCTGGATCGGCCAGATCTATTCCCGCAGCCGCTATCTGGCACGCGGCAAGTTCTCTCAAAAGCGCTTCCAAGCCGAATGCTTGAGCGAATACGCCTCCACTTTTCCCATCGTCTGCGGCGACTTCTCGTTTTATCAGTTCCCGCCCGAATCCTATTGGCAGCGCCTCTTTGGTTCCGCGCCGGCTTCGCTCCAGTATGCGTTCAAAGTACCGGACGAGATCACCATCAACGTATATCCCCGACAGCCTCGCTATGGCGACCGCGCCGGCGCGTCGAATCCATCGTTCCTGGATGCCCTGCTTCTGCGAAATGTTTTCCTCGACCTGCTGGAACCCTACCGCAGCCGCATCGCCGTGCTGATCTTCGAATTCGGCGCGTTCCCCCGGCAATGCTATAGCGACGACCGCGAGTTTGTCGCAGCACTCGATCCGTTTCTCGCTTCGCTCCCCGCCGGCTTCCGCTATGCGGTCGAGGTCCGCAACCAGGAATTCCTTACCCCCGAATATTTTGCGTGCCTGCGCCGCCACGCCGTCGCGCACGTGTTCAACGCCTGGACCCGGATGCCCGAAATCCACGAGCAGATGCAGCTCCCCGATGTTTACACCGCCGATTTCACCGTCGCCCGTGCCCTGCTCCGGCGTGGCCGCCCATACGAGCAAGCGGTCGCGAGATTTTCCCCTTACAAAGACATTCAGGATCCTAATCCCGAGACCCGTCAGGCACTGCGCGATCTGATATCGCACGCCAGGGAGCGTCACCAGCCATCCTATATTTTCGTGAACAATCGCCTGGAAGGAAACGCGCCCCAAACCATTGAGGCCGTGGTGGATTAAACGTAAAGTTGTGGTTAGCAACGGTCGATACGCAATTGAGGTATCTTAAAGATCTCCATGCGCTTGCGCTTCTGGGGTACACGCGGATCGATTGCGGCGCCGGGCCCGGACACCAATCATTTCGGCGGAAATACATCCTGCCTCGAGCTCAACGCCGGCAATGGCGCGCGCATGATCCTGGATTGCGGAACCGGCGCGCGGCTGCTCGGCGATGAGTGGATGAAGCAGGCGAGTGGCCCGATCTCGGCAACGATCTTGCTCACTCACACGCACTGGGACCACATTCAAGGTTTCCCATTCTTCACGCCGTTGTTCGGCGCATCCAATCGCTTCAGGGTCTGCGGGCCTGAGGGAGCTGAGATGTCGTTGCGCGAAGTACTCGCAGGCCAGATGGAGCATCATTATTTTCCCGTGGAGCTAAACGAGCTTGCCGCGCGAATCAGCTATCGCGTTATCCCCGAGGGGATCTGTCATCTCGATGGTCTGCTAGTGACGGCGCAGCGAATGAATCATCCCTCCCCTACCCTCGGATATCGCATCGAAGCCGATGGCGGGTCAATATGCTATCTCAGCGATCACGAACCGTTTTTCGAAGATGTATGGCACGACGGAGCGCTTGCGCCGGCCCGGCTCGACTTGATCGCCAATGCAGGCGATCGGCGCCATGCGGAGTTTATGTCGAACGCGGACGTCGTCATTCACGAAGCGCAGTATACTCCGGAAGAATACCTAACCAAGAAGAACTGGGGGCACAGCAGCTACACCTACGTTGTCCCAATTGCGGCCGTGGCGGGAGTGCGCCGCCTGTTTCTGACTCATCACGATCCATCCCACGGCGACGCCTTTGTCGCCGGGATTGAACAACGCGCCCAGGAATTGGCTCGTCGACTTGGCTCGGACATGGAAGTTCGATGCGCTTTCGAAGGCTGCGAGATCGTGGTCGAGAGCGCGACGGCAGGGCATCCGGAAACGGCTCGCTATTCGAGCTGACGGCTACTCCAATTGGCGGCTACTCCAATTGCGATGTGCAGTTGGGGCAGCGCTTGGCTTTTAGCGGAATAGCCGAGGCACAGTAGGGGCATTCCTTGGTGTTGGGAACGGCCGCCGGCTGCCGCCTCAGCTTGTTGGCCTGCCGCACCACCATAAAGATCACAAAGGCCACGATGAGGAAGTCGATGATGTTGTTCAGGAATACTCCATAGTTAATCGTGGCCGCGCCGGCTTTCTTGGCCTCGTCGAGCGTCGCGTGATGCACGCCGGAGAGGTCGAAGAAGAGGTTGGCGAAATCCACCCGGGCCAAAACCAATCCGATGGGCGGCATAATGATATCGCTCACCAGCGAGGTTACAATCTTCCCAAATGCCGCGCCGATAATGATGCCCACGGCCAAATCGAGCACGTTGCCGCGCATGACGAACTCTTTAAACTCTTTGAACATGACTCCTCCCCGGTCTGACGCTCCCGTGGCGCTCATCATAACATTCGGCTATGGCCGACCGGCTAAACTTGGGTCTTGAAAACCTGGAAACTCACGCTAGAGTACAACGGCACCAAGTACAGCGGCTGGCAGGAACAGCAGAATGCGCGCACTGTCCAGGGCCAGCTTCGCAAGGCGGCCGAGGATTACTTCGGAACCGCCGTCGAAATCCAGGGCGCCGGCCGGACAGATGCGGGGGTCCACGCCCGCGCTCAGGTGGCCCACCTGAAAATTCGCCCGAAGCCCGGCGGGAAATTCCGGTTCGCTCCGGTGGACACAATTCTGCGGGCGCTGAACGAGCGGCTTCCCGCGGACGTGTGCATCATTGACGTGGCCGAAGCCGCGGATGATTTTCACGCCCGTCACGATGCTATCGCGCGTACCTATCTCTATCAGATCTCGACGCGCCGCACAGCGTTCTTCAAGCGATACGTCTGGTGGGTGAAAGAACCGCTGGACGTTGCGGCCATGAGCCGGGCCGCGGGGTCCCTGATCGGCCGCCACAATTTCACCTGCTTTCGCGCGCCCGATCCGTCGAAGCCCGATGAATCGCCGATTGTGGTGGTGGAGGACGCCAGCATCGAAGTGGAGGGCGACCTGATTCTGTTTCGGATTACGGCTTCGCATTACTTATGGCGCATGGTGCGCCGCGTTGTGGGCGCCCTGGCCAAGGTCGGCAAAGGCGAGATCGCCATTGAAGATTTCGAGCGTCTTCTGTCCGGCCAAGCCGATCCATCGATGGATGTGGCGGCCTGGACCGCGCCGGCGTCCGGGCTGTTTCTGGAAAGCGTGACTTATCCGCACAAACCCGGTGATATACTCGTCTGAACATGAACAAAGCGATCGGAATTCGTGTCTCTGGTATTGGACTCGGTCTGGCAGGACTGTGGTTGATCTGGTCGCAGGCGCAACCGGCCCAGCCGCTGACCATGGAGAAGGTTTCGGATAATCTGTACGTCATTATCGGTGACGGCGGCAACGTGGCCGTGATGCCGACCAGCGAGGGAGTTCTGGTGGTGGACGACAAGTTCGCCCGGGATGCGCCGGAAATCATGTCCAAGGTAAAGAGCGTTAGCGACAAGCCAGTACGCTACGTGCTCAACACGCATCAGCATGGCGATCACACTGGCGGCAATGAAGCCATGATATCCGCTGGCGCGCAGACCATCATCCATAGGAACGCGCGCGCCAACATGGTGGAAGGCAAGATGCCGGGTTTGCCGCAGATCACTTTCGCGGATGAGGCGCAGGTGTTTATCGGCGGGAAAGAGGTTCAGGCGCACCATATCGGCCGTGGGCATACGAACGGCGACGCAGTGATCTACTTTCCTTCTGAGCGCGTGCTGCACACTGGCGACCTGTTCGTCAACGGAGGCGCGCCGTTCATTGATTACAGCGCTCACGGCAGCATCATAGAGTGGGACAAGACCATCGAGAACGCGCTGAAGTATGACTTCGACACCGTCATCCCCGGCCACGGTCCGGTGGGGAAGAAAGCGGATTTAGTGAAATGGCGTCAGACGCTCGCGATGCTCGAACCAAAGCCAAAGCAGCTTGCACCGGTGGCGCCGGGGACGCTCTGAAACGGCTGGATCTCAAGGAACTGGGGATGACGCCCAGCCCGTTATTCGAGCGGAGCATGCCGGCGATGTGTGCGGAGTTAGCGCGGTAGATCGGCCGGTAGAGTGACCGGCTGATAGAATGCACATGTGGAGTCTCTAGACGAGACGAATCCTGCCGCAGTCCAGAAAAACGTCCTGATTCCGGAAGCTGAGGACACGGAGTTCGAAGCGGTTGAGATTCGCGGCGGGGATCTGTCGGCGACAATTTTGCGCGAAAGACGCTAATCGATTCGCGAGCGTCTAATTGCCTGCTGGCGATCTCTTGAATATCGCGCCAATCTGACTTTACTCCCAGTGAACAAAAAAGCCCGCCCCGAAGGGCGGGCCATTCTGACTTCTGTCAAAGACGGAGCGATTCTGCGCCGGAGGCGCTTTAGCCGCCCCGCGAGAGGCTAGTAGTCCATCTCCGGACCGTGGCCGCCGCCCGGCATCGGAGCCGGCGACTTCTTCTCGGGAATCTCAGCGATCATAGCTTCGGTGGTCAGCATGAGTGCCGCGATGGACGAAGCGTTCTGCAGCGCCGACCGCGTGACTTTGGTCGGATCGATAACGCCCGCCTTCACCAGGTCTTCGTACTCCGCGGTAGCAGCGTTGAAGCCGTAGTGCGGATCATTGTTCGACCGAATCTTCTCGATCACGATCGCGCCCTCGTATCCGGCATTGCCAACGATCTGGCGAACCGGCTCCTCAGCGGCCCGGCGCACAATGTTCACGCCGATCTGCTCGTCGCCGTTCAGCTTCAGGCCTTCCAGTCCCTTGACCGCGCGCAACAGCGCTACGCCGCCGCCCGGAACAATGCCTTCCTCGACAGCCGCGCGAGTTGCATGCAGCGCGTCTTCTACACGAGCCTTCTTCTCTTTCATCTCGGTCTCGGTGGCCGCGCCGACTTTGATGATTGCCACGCCGCCCGCCAACTTCGCCAGCCGCTCCTGCAGCTTCTCGCGATCGTAATCGCTGGTGGTCTCGTCGATTTGGGCGCGCAACTGCTTGATGCGGCCCTCAATGGTCTTCTGGGTGCCAGCCCCATCCACGATGGTGGTGTTGTCCTTGTCCACGGTGACGCGCTTGGCGCGGCCGAGGTCTTCCAGGCGTACGCCTTCCAGCTTGATGCCGGTCTCTTCCATCAAGGCCTTGCCGCCCGTCAGGATTGCGATGTCTTCCAGCATGGCCTTACGCCGGTCGCCGAAACCAGGAGCCTTCACCGCGCAAGCGTTCAGCGTGCCGCGCAGTTTGTTGACTACCAGAGTTGCCAGCGCTTCGCCTTCCACTTCCTCGGCGATCACCAGCAGCGGCTTGCCGGAGCGGGCGATTTGCTCGAGCAGCGGCAGCAGGTCTTTCATGTTGCTGATCTTCTTTTCGTGGATCAGGATGTACGGATCTTCCACCACGCACTCCATCCGTTCCGGATCGGTGATGAAATAGGGCGACAGATAGCCGCGATCGAACTGCATTCCATCGACGGTCTGAAGCTCGGTGGACATGGTGCGCGACTCTTCCACCGTGATGACGCCGTCCTTACCAACCTTCTTCATCGCCTCGGCAATGGTGTTGCCGATGTCGATGTCGCCGTTAGCTGAAATGGTTCCGACCTGGGCGATGGTCTCGTTATCCTTCACGTCTTTGGAAAGCTTCTTCACTTCGTTGACGATTACTTCCACTGCCTTCTCGATACCGCGCTTCAGAGCCATCGGATTCGCACCCGCGGCTACGGCTTTCACGCCTTCACGGAAGATCGACTGGGCCAGAATGGTCGCGGTGGTGGTGCCGTCTCCGGCTGTATCGGAGGTCTTCGAAGCAACCTCGCGCACCATCTGCGCGCCCATGTTTTCGAGCGGATCCTTCAGCTCGATTTCTTTTGCAACCGTGACACCGTCTTTGGTGATGGTCGGACCGCCGAATTTTTTCTCCAGGACCACGTTGCGGCCACGGGGGCCAAGCGTTACCTTGACGGCATCAGCCAATTGGTTGACGCCGCGTAAGATCGCCTGGCGGGAATTTTCGCTATAAACAATCTGTTTTGCTGGCATGTAAAATTTTGTTCTCCTTGTGAAAATTCTCGACGCTTAGGCCGCTTTATTGGCGGACTTCGCTGCGCCTTCCAGAACGCCGAGGACCTCGTCCTCGCGCATGATTACTAATTCTTCTCCGTCGATTTTGATCTCGCTTCCGGAGTATTTGCCGAAGAGGATGCGGTCGCCTTTTTGCACATCGAGCGCCACCACTTTGCCGTCTTCCAGGCGTTTGCCCTTTCCGACAGCCACCACTTCTCCCTCTTGCGGTTTCTCTTTCGCCGAGTCGGGGATAAACAAACCACCGACTTTTGTCTCTTGCTCTTCGATCCGTTTCACCACGATCCGGTCATAGAGCGGTCGAATATTCATAGTTTTGGAACCTCCTTCAAAAGTTGAGTTTATTGAGTTTAAAGGCCGGCGAACAGTGCGTGCTCGCCTCAGTAATATTAGCAGACTCGCGCGAAGAGTGACAAGTCTATCACATAACATATTGATAAAACGCAACTTATAGTTATCGGCGAATCCATGGACAGCACGGGGCGCTTCCCGATATGCTGGAGGTGTCGATGCGCAAAGTCCGGCCGCTTCTTCTTTTGGCCATCCTCGCGATTCTGGCCGGCCTTGGTACCACCTATCTCGCCCGCCTGAAACTGCAAGCCGGTTCGGCGCTTGCCAAACCGAAGGCACTCGCGCCTGGCACTCTAGCCACATCCCATGCCTGGACTTACAAGCAGACGACGAATGGCAAGACTGCGATCACGCTGCATGCGGACGACCTTAAGGAAATAGAAGGCAAGCAGGAACTCACTGGCGTCGAGCTCGACATCTATCACAAAGACGGCAATGAATACGACCACGTGAAGTGCGCCAAGGCGGAGTTCGACATGAATCAGGCCGTGCTTTACTCCGATGGCGATGTCGAAATCACGATGGGCGTCCCTGTGGATAAGCCTCCGAGCGGGCGGCTGATCGTCATCAAATCCTCGGGAGTGAGGGTGGAAAGCAAAACGGGCAAGGCCCACACCGACCGGCTGGCGACTTTTCAATTCGACCGCGGCGAAGGAAGAGGCGTGGGCGCCGACTACGATCCGAACACCCGCGAGTTAGTCATGCACAGCCAAGTGGACTTGACCTGGCGTGGGACCGATCCGAACACGGTGCCCATGAAAGTAGCGGCGGGCGAAGTCACCTACAAGGAACGTGAATCGAAGGTCTTGCTATCGCCCTGGTCTAAGTTGACTCGAGACACTATGCGGTTGAACGCCGGCCCCGCCGTTGTGACATTGGTGGACGGTTCCATCAAGCTGGTTGAAACCCAGAATGCGGTGGGCTCCGACCAACGTCCCGGGCGCAATCTGGACTACTCGGCCAAGCAGCTACGATTGGATTTCGACGACAACAGTCAGATTCAGAAGATTACTGGTGTGGATCAGGCACGCCTGGTATCGACGCAAGATACGGCCATCACCACTATGACCGCGGACCAGGTCGTGATGGACTTCGATACTTCCGGGGACGGAAGCGTGCTCCAGACCGCGGTGGCTTCGGGCAACAGCATGGTGGAGACAAACCCGGTTCCGGCCAAAGATGTCGAGCTGGCTGATACCCGCATTCTCAAAAGCGAAACGCTCCGGACCAAAATGCGCGCCGGCGGCCAGGAGATCGAATCGGTGGAAACGGACATGCCAGGCTCAATCGAATTCATCCCCAACCGCCCGGGACAGCCGCATCGATGGATGAATGGCGATCGCGTTTCTATCGTCTATGGCCCCAAGAACCAGATCCAATCGTTCCGTTCGGTCAACGTTACTACCCGAACTGAGAAGCCGAAGCTGGCGGATGCCAAGGAAGCGCCTTCGCCGGAATTGACGTGGAGCAAAGACTTGCTGGCCACCTTCCAGCCGAACTCCTCGCAGCTCGGAAAGCTCGAACAGTGGGGCAATTTCCGCTACGAAGCGGGCGAGCGCCACGCCAAAGCCGATCGCGCGGCGCTCGACCAGCCCAATAATCTGATTGATCTTATCGGCGGCGCGCGCATCTCGGATGCCACTGGCTCAGCCGACGCAGAGAAGATCCAGCTCAATCAGATGTCCGGCGATTTCAGCGCCGAAGGTAACGTAAGTTCCACCCGGCTGCCGGATAAGAAGAAGGAAGACTCCGGCGGAATGCTCTCTGAAAACGAGCCGCTGCATGCCCGCGCGAAGAAGATGAGCTCCAGGGATAACAGCCAGCAGATTCGCTACGAGGGCAATGCGGTGCTGTGGCAGGGCGCCAATCGCCTGGAGGCCGAAAGCGTGGAGATCGATCGCGAAAACAGCCTGCTCAAGGCCCATGGAAACGTCGTGAGCCAGTTGCTGGATAAAGCTCAGGACCCACCTGAGGGGGATAAAGCCGCGGACAAGGGCGCGGGCAAAGCAAAGGCCAACACATCCAAGAAATCAGCAACCAACCAAGCGCCTCGCGTGTTTACAGTAGTCAAGGCTCCCGAGCTGGAGTACAACGACATGACGCGGGTGGCGGACTACAAGGACGGAGTTATTCTGGACCGGCCGAATATGAAAGTGAAAGGCCGCGAAATTCGCGCTTTCCTGCGTGACAACAGTGACGATTCTTCGCTCGATCATGCCTTCGCCGACGGGCAGGTGGAGATTGTCCAAACCGCTGTGGGGCGCGTTCGCAATGGAACATCCGAGCACGCCGAATACTATGTGGATGAAGACAAAGTTATCCTGGAAGGTGGGAGTCCGGAGTTCATCGATAGTTTGCGCGGCCATACACGGGGCGAGAAATTGACCTGGTTCTCCAAGGATGATAGGCTGCTGGTGAACGGCATCGAAAGCAAGCCGGTCAAAACCGTCATCCGCAAGAAAAAGAAGTAGGAATCCTTCCATGCGCACTCTGCAGACCGCCGAAATCTCGAAAAGCTACCGCGGGCGTAAGGTGGTCGATAACGTATCCCTGTGGGTGAAGCAGGGCGAGGTGGTGGGCCTGCTGGGGCCCAACGGTGCGGGCAAGACCACGTCTTTCTACATGATCGTCGGGCTTATCAGCCCCGATTCCGGCCGCGTGCTGGTCTCGAACGGCCAGGGATCGGAAGACATCACCAGCATGCCGATGTATCAGCGGGCGCGGCGTGGAATCAGCTACCTCCCGCAGGAAGCCTCGGTTTTTCGCAAGCTTACGGTGGAAGACAACCTGATGGCCATCCTGCAAACGTTGAGTATGCGCGGCCGTGAGCGGCGCGAACGCATGAACCGGCTGATCGAACAACTAGGCCTCGAAACCGTTCGGCACAACAAGGGCTACGCGCTCTCGGGCGGCGAGCGCCGGCGCGTGGAAATCGCCCGGTCGCTGGTGATCGAACCCAGCTTCCTGCTGCTGGATGAGCCTTTCTCCGGAATCGACCCCATCCAGGTGCTGGAACTGCAACGCATCATCTTCGAACTGAAAAACTCCGGGATCGGCATCCTGGTGACCGACCATAACGTTCGCGAGACCCTGGCTGTCACCGATCGCGCCTACATCATCAATAATGGGAAGATCTTCCGCGCAGGCACTCCCGAAGCCCTGGGCGCCGATGCCGAAGTGCGCCGCGTTTATCTGGGCGAGAATTTCAACCTCGAGTTCGAAACCGGCCGCTGGAAAACGGTCGCCGAAAACTAGTTTTCCAGTCCCGATGAAGCCGCAAGCCCCGCTGCCGGATTACATGCGTTTCTTGGCCCCTTTCGAATCCCGGATCACAAAACTGGCACTGGCGACCCGGAAGCTGGTCCTTGAGGAAGCGCCCGATTCTATCGAGCTAATCTACGATGCCTACAACGCCGTCGCCACGGGCTTTGGATTTACCGGCCGCCCCAGCGAATGCTTCATCCACATAGCGGTATATGCGAAATGGGTGAATCTGGGCTTCCATCGCGGATCCGAATTGGAGGACCCGGAAGGCGTGCTGCAGGGCACCGGCCGATTGGTTCGTCACATTCGAATAGCGGAGCTCACAGACTTGGAAAAGCCCGCGGTGCGAGCTTTCGTAAGAGCCGCGATCTCTCAAGCAAAGCGGCCTGGCCCAGGAGCTAAGGGCGTACCCAAACCAAAGAGCGTCGTGCGTGCCATCTACGCCCGGAAGCGGCGCCCTTCGAAGAAGGCCTGATCGGCTTTATTGCTGCTGAGAACCCCACTTGATCATAAAATCTGCCTTCTCATCCACGATTGTGTAGTCAGGCGGTGGCTGGAACAGACTTGGGTCTGGCTCGCTCCGATCAATATTAATCAGCTTTTGAGTGTGTTCCCCGCTGCGTGGGTCGTTCGTCCGGCTAAGGATGACTATCTTCAGTTCCGGCGACATCCACATTTCATCTGTTCTCGTAATAGGGCGATCGTTACCTTGGGACCCTACGGGCCAGGTTATAATGTTCCGCGTTCCCTCAACCAACACTCCTTCGATAGTCTGGTTCGCAAGTTTTTCCGTAGTCATCTGCGGACGCGCTGGATCGATCATTTTACCCGTTGCATTCGGAGTTGGAGCCGCTCCCAGGCGGCCGGCGAAAGCGCCTCCATTGATGGCATAGGTGGCGGATCCCGAGACGTCCCCGCGGCCCACGGGGTTTGCTGCGATGGTATCCGGTCTCGATGCCCCTAACTCTTGTCGATGTGCAACCTTGTTTTGAGCGTCCAATGTGTATCTGGATTGTGCAACGGGGTCGATGATTTCAATGATGATAGGTGCATCGGGAACGTTATGCCCAAAACCTACGGGACCGCGGAACATCTCGCGCTCGGTGCGAGTTCGGCCGAAGGAATCGCGATAAACTTTCGTTGCCGGCATCGTTTGTGTGATATGAGTCCCATCCGCCAGGGTTTGCACCGTCTCGTTGACTTGCTCGCCTGAGTAAGGAGCCCCGGTAATGGGTCGCATGGCGAAAGGGGGCGGACCAAAATGCATCATACCGCTGCTATTCGCACCTGCCGCTGTGGCAGAAACCGAGGTTTGCGCGAATGTGCCAGAAACCGAGGTTTGCGCGAGTGCTTGCACGGCGAACAGCGCGACCATAGCGAACACCGCAAGACAACGGGTCATAAGCACCTCTGCCAGGAGTTTAGCCGAATCGGGTTCGCGCGGCAATCCCCAGTGCCACGGAACCCTAACCCGTATAATCGTAGATTGGACCTCGAAAAGATCCTTCTGCGAAAAGTCGGCGAGGCGGTCGGCCGTTTCAAGATGATCCGCAATGGCGATCGCGTCGCCGTTGCACTATCCGGCGGCAAGGATTCGCTGACCTTGCTCGAAGCCCTCCTGATGCTGGCGAAACGCGCGCCGGTCGACTTCTCCGTCTGCGCCTTCACGGTGGAGCAGGGAAAATTCATGCGTCCCATCGAGCCGCTGGGCGAGTATCTGAAGCAGCGCGGCATCGCCTGGACTTATTACCAGGACCGGCCGTCGCTCCGGTTGCTGAAAGAGCAGCCCACTCACGGTTGCGATCTTTGCAGCCGCTACCGCCGGCGTGCCGTCTACGAAATCGCTCGCGGCCTGGGCGCTAACGTGGTCGCGTTCGGACATACTGCCGACGATTTCTGCGAATCGTTCCTGCGCAATGCGATGTTCACCGGTCGCGTGAGCGCGCTGCCGCCCATCACCTACTCGCGCGACAAGGAATTTCGGCTGATTCGTCCGCTGGCGTTCGTGACCGAAGACATTACCAGCCGATTCGCCGAGTCTCTGGGCGCGCCCATCGTCCCCTGCGGCTGTTCGGAACGGACCGGTACCGTGCGAAAGTCCATCCGCAGCCTGTTTAGTGAGATCGAGAAGGATCACCCGTACCTGAGGGAATCGCTTCTGGCGGCCATGGGCAATCTGGAGCCGGATCGGCTTCTCGACCCTCGTTTCCTGGATCTGGACGGCCATCAACCACAGAGAAATCCTCCGCTCTTACCGGTCCTATCCGACTGAGGGGTAACTTTTTCCTTACGATACTGCGCCGGTGTCTAGCGCTCCCGGCTAGCCACTCAATACACTCAATAACTTAGCCCGCGCCTCGCTCTGGAATCGAACTTGCTCCCTGAGACGCCCGGAGGTGCGTCATGCTGTACTACGCACTGATGTTCTTGATCGTCGCGCTCATCTGTGGGGTCCTAGGCTTTGCAGTATTGGCAGCAACAGCGGCCCTCGTCGCCAAAGTGCTGCTGTTCCTCTTTCTGATCCTGTTCCTCGCCGCTCTTCTGCGTGGCCGTCGACGAGTTCTCTAGTTTTAGGGCGTATCGATATGACAAGGCCAACCTGGTCTTCCCCGAACCTTTGCACCGGTCTTATCGTGTTAGCGATAAGCGCCATGTCGTGCATCCTGGTTTACTCCGGCGTCCAGATCTTAATGCTCCTACGCTAGTCACAAAAATCTAAAGCTATTTCTCCTTGGCCGTGAGTTAGTTGCGAGAGCGCATCACCTCAACACGAACATCCGAGCCTTAAACTGGACTCAGTTGGGTGTTGTCGTGGAGCCACGATGGGCTGCGATGCATGGCTGTGGTTGCGAAGCAGCACTCCGTCGCAGCCAATTGTGGCTTGGCTCGATTTTCAGACCCGGAATAGATCCGCCCGCCACGTTACCACTGACTTCTTGATATCGGCCGGTTTCATCTGCTCCTTCAGCGCCCTTTCCACCAAAGCTGGCACTTCTGTGTCGCATGCAAACCGCAACGCCACTATTTGTGATTCAGTAAGATCTCCGATTCGCGATTTCAGCGGCTCATTCAAGAGAGATGCCAGGCGCAACCGCTCCTCCAGCCGGATCACGCGGTCCTGAGCTCGAAGCGGATTGATGCGGATCAGGGGAATCGCCACCACCGCCATCACGCCGACCAGCAGCAAAATCCAGGATTCCAGCAAATCGTAGTGCCGCACTACGTTTACGATCGTCAGGATCAGCAGCGCCAGCGTAGCGGGGAGCAGGAAGAAGTGAAAGGGTGCATGCATCCGCACGTGATTCGCGTAAGTCTGTGGAACTTTTTCTGCCATAGATGTCTCCTTGCGTCTGAAGATGTATTCTACTAAGAGGGGGTTTAGTCGCGCTGAACGCGCTGCAACCCCCGAAAAATCTGCTGTTTCCTGCCTTGTATTCGCTGCATCAACTATGCTACGGTAACGTTTTTAGGGTATCGGTTTCGGCGTCCGCAGGGTGACGCGGCGCTTTCTCAAGTCAACAAGTTCCCTTCATTAAATAAATGGACGCAACCTTACACGATCTAGGTCGATTACTGCTAAAGGCAATACCCACGGTGGTGCTGTTGCTGATCGTGCACTTGTACTTGAAGCGAATGTTCTTCGGTCCGATGCGCGAAGTGTTGGCGAGGCGTAGCGAGGCCACCGAGGGCGCGCGGAAATCCGCGGAGGCGGTCTTGGCCAAAGCCTCCGAGAAGGCGACGGCCCTCGAGGCCGCGTTACGCAAGGCCCGCGAGGAGATCTACCAGGAGCAAGAGGAATCGCGGCGCGGCTGGATCGGCGAACAGAACACCCGGCTGGAAGAAGCCAGGCGCAGCTCTCGCGATTTGATTCACCAAGCCAAGCAACAGCTCGACACCGAAGCTGCGGCCGCGAAACGTGACCTCGCTGCCACGACGGCAGCCCTTGCAGACCAAATCGCCCAATCGCTGCTGGAAGGAAAGGCCGCCTGATGCGTCGCATCGCGCTAGTCCTCGTCTTTGGGTTAGCCTTCGCGTTCAATGCTGTGCCTCAAGAATCACGGCCGGCGCCGGGGACCCAACAGGAACGCGAACCGGGCGATCCTTGGATCTGGTGGAAGTGGGCGAATTTCCTGATTCTGGCCGCAGGACTAGGCTACCTGATCTCCAAACACGCGCCGCCGTACTTCGCGCAGCGCTCCCGGGAAATTGAGGAGTCTTTGGTCGAGGCGGCCAAAGCCAAGCAGGACGCTGAGGCGCAGGGGGCCAGTATCGACAAGCGTCTTGCGGATTTGGACCGCGAGATCGAGAGTTTGCGCCAGGCGGCTCGCGCCGAGACGGCCGCCGAAAGCGAGCGTCTCCGCAGCGAAACGGAACGGCATCTCCAGAGAATCCAGCAGCAGGCCGCCCAAGAGATTGAACTGATGGTCAACGCGGCGCGTCACGAGCTAAGAAAGCATGCGGCGCTACTCGCTCTCGACCTCGCCGAGCAGCATATCCACTCTCGCCTCACCAAGGATGTGCAGGAGGAGCTGATGGACGGTTTCCTCCAGGATTTGCGAATGCGGGTGAAGCCCGGCGTGACGGCGGAGCGTTAACCATGGCAGCCGCAGCCGCCAATCGTTACGCGCGCGCTCTCGTTGACGTCGTCATGGCTTCGGCGTCGACGGTTCAGGCGGAAGATGCCGTTCGGCAACTGCGTTCCGTGGAAGAGATGATCGCCGGCTCCGCCGAGCTCCGGACCGCGCTTCTCACGCCCGCCATTTCGAACGCTCGCAAGCGAGCGGTTATTGGCCGCTTGCTCAAAGAAATGTCCATAGCGGATCTGATACGGAATTTTGTTTATGTGGTCATCAATCACCGGCGCATCGGGATGCTGCCGGAGATTTCGGAAGCCTTCGACCTGCTCATGGATCAGCGTCTGGGCTTTGTCAGGGCGGAAGTCACCTCCGCCTCGGCGTTAGACGCACGGCGCAACGCCAGCCTGGAAGCAGAATTGTCGCGCTTGACGGGCAAGCGCATGCGCTTGCGGTTCGCCGTGGATTCGAGCTTGCTGGGGGGCGCGGTGGCGCGCATCGGATCGACGGTGTATGACGGGTCTATACGGGGACAGCTTCAGCAGTTACGGCGGCAGTTGATTGAACACTCCGCCGGATAAAGGGGAATATGGCTCAAATCCAAGCCGATGAGATCGCGCGCTTGTTGCGCGATGAAATTGAGCACTACGATAAAGCGGTAAATGTGAGCGAGACCGGATCGGTGATTTCGGTCGGCGACGGCATCGCCCGCGTGTACGGGCTCGAAAACGTGATGTCCGGAGAGATGGTCGAATTCTCGCACGGAGTGACCGGCATCGCGCTCAACCTGGAAGAGGATCAGGTCGGCACCGTGCTGCTGGGCGAATATCAAGAGATCAAAGAAGGCGACGAAGTGCGGCGCACAGGGAAAATCATGTCGGTTCCCGTAGGCGACGCCCTGATCGGACGCGTGGTGAATGCGCTCGGCCAGCCGATCGACGGCAAAGGTCCCGTAGCAAGTTCGGAGTCGCGGCCAATTGAAGCCATCGCCCCCGGCGTGGTGGATCGCCAGCCGGTCAGAGCACCATTACAGACCGGCATCAAAGCCATTGACGCCATGATTCCGATCGGCCGTGGTCAGCGCGAGTTGATCATCGGAGACCGCCAGACCGGAAAAACCGCGGTTGCCATCGACACCATCATCAACCAGAAGGGCGGCGACGTAATCTGCATTTACGTCGCGGTTGGCCAGAAGCGTTCCACGGTTGCGCAGGTGGTCAAAACACTCGAAGATAACGGCGCCATGGACTACAGCATCGTGGTTGCGGCCACGGCCTCCGATCCGGCGCCCATGCAATACATGGCTCCTTATGCGGGCTGCGCCATGGGCGAGTTCTTTCGAGACAGCAAACGCCACGCGCTTCTGATCTATGACGATCTTTCCAAGCACGCCGCCGCCTATCGTGAGATTTCGCTGCTGCTGCGCCGCCCGCCTGGACGCGAAGCATATCCCGGCGACGTCTTTTATCTCCATAGCCGCCTGCTGGAGCGCGCCGCCAAGCTAAACGACGAGAAAGGCGGCGGGTCGCTCACCGCCTTACCGATCATCGAAACTCAGGCCGGCGATATTTCGGCCTACATTCCTACTAACGTGATCTCCATCACTGACGGCCAAATCTTCCTGCTGGCCGATCTGTTCAATTCCAACATCCGCCCGGCGATTGACGTCGGCCTTTCTGTGAGCCGCGTGGGCGGCAGCGCGCAGATCAAGGCCATGCGTCAAGTGGCCGGGTCCCTTCGTTTGGATCTGGCGCAATATCGAAATCTGGCGGCGTTCGCGCTGTTTGGATCGGAGCTGGATAAGGTTTCCCAAGCCCAATTGAATCGCGGCAGCCGCCTGGTCGAGATTCTCAAACAACCCCAGTATTCGCCACTGCCGGTTGAAAAGCAGGTTCTAATCCTCTTCGCCGGCGGCAACGGAATGCTCGACGACCTGCCAGTGGAGCAGTGCCGGCCTTTTGAAACGGAACTGTATGCCTTTATGGACTCGACGCACGCCGGCGTGCTCCAGGCCATCCGTGAAAAGAAAACCATGGATGACCAACTCAAGGGCCAGGTGAACGGGATTCTGAAGGAGTTCAAAGAGCGCTTCGTGTCCAAGCACAAGGAAGCGGCCGCAACAGCCTAATCGATGCCCAGCCTGATTGATTTACGCCGGCGAATCCGCTCGGTCAAGAACACGCAGCAGATCACCAAGGCCATGAAGGTGGTCTCGGCGGCCAAACTGCGGCGTGCCCAAGAACGGGTCTTGTCGGCGCGTCCTTATGCTCAAATCATCCGCCGGATGCTGGTGAATGTCGCGCAAGCAGCGGAAGAACAGCACGAAGACGAGGGTATGGAGTTGCTGGCGAGGCGGCCCGAAAAGCGTATCCAACTTCTGGTGATCACCGCCGATCGCGGCTTGGCCGGAGCCTTCAACTCCAACGTTATTCGCACGGCTCACAAATTTATCCAGGAGCATTCCGATGCGGAAATCCAGCTCGAACTGATCGGGCGCAAAGGCCGCGACTTTTTCCGCAAGAGACACTCGCACGTGACGGGCGATTATTCCACGCTGTTCCAAAAGGCCCCGCGGTTTGAGGACGCGCTCGACATCGCCCGCAAGGTTACAGACCGATTTCGCAAAGCCGAGATCGACGCCGTGTATCTGGTCGTAAACAACTTCAAAAGCATGATGGCTTCGCGGCTGGTGGTCTCGCGTGTGCTGCCGATCGAAATTCCCAAGGAGCAGGAGCAGATCGATTACATATATGAACAGCCGCCCGGAAGGTTGCTCGCGAGCCTGTTGCCACGTTACATCGAAGCACAGATTTTCCGCGCGATGCTGGAATCGGCCGCGGCCGAACACGCAGCCCGGATGACCGCGATGGAGGCCGCCAGCAGCAATGCCGCGGATGTGATCGATTCACTGACGCTGACCATGAATCGGGTTCGGCAGGCCAGCATTACGAGAGAGATTATCGAAATTGTGAGCGGCGCCGCCGCGTTAGATTGAGTGGCACAGGCATTCTTGCCTGTGTTCTGAAAGGCATTTATGGCAACAAGCAATGGACTAGCTGAAGGCAAAGTAATCCAAGTGTCTGGACCGGCCGTCGACATTCAATTCGCCGAACACCAGATCCCCGTCATCAACACCGCGATACACATCACCAGCGAGGGCTTCACTACGCCCATGCCGATCGACGTGATGGTCGAAGTGGCGCAGCACATCGGGGAGGGCCGCGTTCGGACCATTGCGCTTCAGCCCACCGACGGCATGGTGCGGGGCATGAAAGCGGTGAGCCTGGGACATGGGGTCGAAGTGCCGGTCGGAAACGAGACTCTGGGCCGCGTGATGAACGTCATCGGAGAACCGGTGGACAATATGGGTCCCGTGAATACCAAGTTGAAGTGGCCCATCCATCGTGCCGCGCCATCCTTCGAAGAACAAGCCACCGAGCTCCAGATGTTCGAGACCGGGATCAAGGTCGTTGACCTGCTGGAGCCCTACCTGCGCGGCGGCAAGATCGGTCTGTTCGGCGGCGCCGGCGTCGGCAAAACGGTAGTCATCATGGAGCTGATCAACAATATCGCGCTGAAACATGGCGGCGTGTCAGTGTTTTCCGGCGTCGGAGAGCGAACGCGCGAAGGCAACGATCTGTGGCTCGAGATGCAGGAATCCGGCGTTCTCGATCCACATGACTTTAAGAAATCCAAGGTCGCTCTCATCTATGGCCAGATGACCGAGCCGCCTGGAGCGCGTCTGCGCGTCGGCCTCAGCGGCCTGACTGTGGCCGAATTCTTCCGCGACGAAGAAGGCCAGGACGTGCTGCTGTTTATCGACAATATCTTTCGTTTTACGCAAGCGGGCTCGGAAGTCTCGGCGCTGCTTGGCCGCATGCCTTCCGCGGTCGGTTACCAGCCCAACCTGGCGACTGAGATGGGTGAGCTGCAGGAACGCATCACTTCCACCAAGAAAGGCTCCATCACGTCGGTTCAGGCGATTTACGTGCCTGCCGATGATTACACCGATCCCGCTCCCGCCACCACCTTCGCGCACCTGGACGCCACCACCAACCTGACCCGCAGCTTGGTGGAGCAGGGCATCTACCCGGCGGTAGATCCGCTGGCTTCAACCTCCCGCATTCTCGATCCTAGGATCGTGGGTGAAGAGCACTACGGCGTCGCCCAGCAGGTGAAACAGATTCTGCAGCGCTACAAGGACCTGCAGGATATCATCGCTATTCTCGGCATCGACGAGCTTTCCGACGACGACAAGCAGATTGTGGCCCGCGCTCGCAAGATCCAACGCTTCCTATCCCAGCCATTCCACGTCGCCGAGCAGTTCACCGGCTTCAAGGGCAAGTACGTTCCGCTCGCCGACACGGTGCGTAGCTTCAAGGAAGTGGTCGAAGGCAAGCACGACGATCTTCCTGAGCAGGCCTTCTATATGCAGGGCGACATCGAAGATGTCAAGAAGAAGGCGGAGGAGTTGCGCAAGCAGGGCGAGGCTTAACCGGTGGCCGACACGTTTGAGATCGAGATCGCAACCCCCGAGCGTTTGCTAGCGCGCGAGCAGGCCATACGCGCACAAATTCCGGCTGCGGAGGGCTACATCGGCGTGCTGCCGGACCATGCGCCGTTGCTGTCCGAGTTGGGCATCGGCGCCATGACCTACACCACGCCCGGCGATCATCGCTTCAGCCTGGCTGTCAGCGGCGGCTTTCTCGAGATCAACAACAACGTGGTTCGAGTGTTGGTCGATATCGCCGAGAAAGCGGACGAGATCGACGTGAGCCAGGCTGAGAAGGATCTGAAGCAGGCTCAGGACGCCATGATCAACCCAGCGCTCGGGATCGACATCGCCTCAGCCCTGATCGCCGCCCGGCACGCCCAGGCTCGCATTGACGCGGCGCGCAAGGAAGCGACGAAAGAAGAATAATCAGCCCTGTCAAGAGCGGTGGGCCTGATGCCGGTAGTTGCTATCCTTGAATCGTGCCGAGGGTCACTCAAAAGAAGACCAAGAGACGTAAACTCCCGCGAATTGTGGAGATTGCGCAGAGACTCGGGAAGAAGATTCCTGAAGCTGAGCGACGGGCGGTCCCGCCTGATTTCTCTAGTCGGCTCGATGATTACATCTATGGATCGCCCAAAAATTGAGGCGGATCTTCGCAGACACATTATATTGGATCGCGATTGTCCTGCCCAACGATCCTTGGTCTGAAACCGCCAAATCGGTCGATTTAGAGGACGCCCGGGTGGTCACAACGGAGGAAGTTTTCTCAGAGTTTCTTACGGGTGTCGCTGGTTTTGGGGAACGCACGCGCCGGCTGGCCTGCGAATTAGTTCGCACGGTTCTCGATTCAGAAGAAATCAGCGTGATCTCACAGTCCCATGAATCCTTTGAGGGCGGCTTGGCACTTTACGAGCGGCGTCCCGATAAGAAATATAGCCTGACGGACTGCATCACGATGAACGTTATGCGACGAGAAGGAATCGCGGAAATACTGACGAACGATCATCATTTCGCTCAGGAAGGCTTTCATCGCCTTATGTCGCGCCGGGAAGTGGCCAGAGACGAGTAGCGCGCGTCACCATCCGGCGGCTTATGCCAAAATCGAAATAGGCGAATGTTCCGCGTCATCCTGTACCTGATTTTCGCGGTGATCCTTATCTCGGTCCTGCGGGCCATCCTCAGAATCATATCCAAAGGGTTCGGCGAGCTGATGAGTCCGGGAGGCGGCCAGCCCGGCCAATCCAGCCAGGCTAAAGGAAAACAGGTACCTCTGACCGGAGAACTGAAGAAGGATCCAGCCTGTGGAACCTACATTGCGGCCGCGACATCCATCCAGGAAAAGGTCGGAGGCGAGATCTTCTATTTTTGCTCCAAGCAATGCCGCGACAAGTACGTTGCGTCGCTCGCTCGCTAGCTTCGCCGCGTTGGCGGTGGCGCTAACTGGAGCGATGGCAGGCCCTCGCGTCACCTTCTACAAAGACGTCCTGCCGATTCTCGAGCAACGCTGCCAGAAATGCCACCGGCCGGGCGAGATCGCACCTATGTCTTTGCTTACATACGCGGACGCTAGGCCCTGGGCCAAGTCCATTCGAGAAGCGGTGCTCACCCGCAAAATGCCGCCCTGGTTGGCGGATCCGAAATACGGGCACTTCGCTAACGACAGGTCGCTGTCGCAAGCACAGATCGAGACCCTCGTCGATTGGGTGGACGGCGGGAGTGCGGAAGGCGCTCCCCACGACGCTCCACCTCCACGCGCCTGGCCGCAAGGGTGGACCATCGGGACTCCTGACGCCGTCTTCGAAATGCCGAGGCCTTTTCCAATTCCCGCCAAAGGCACGGTCGACTATCAGTACATCATCTTGCCCACGCACTTTTCCGAGGACAAATGGATTCAGAAGGTGGAAGTCCGGCCCAGCGATCACCGTATTGTGCACCATGCCGTCGTCTACATCCGTGAACCCGGATCGAAATGGCTGGAAGGACAACCTGGCAGCATTGCATTTTCAGTACCTCTTGCAAAAGGTTTCACTACCAGCGACATCCTGATGGTTTACACGCCCGGAAACTCGCAGGACCAATGGAAACCTGGCATGGCGAAGAAGATCAAAGCTGGTTCCGATCTCGTGCTGCAGATGCATTACACAGCGGACGGACAAGCCGTGCTGGACCGCACGCGCATCGGAATCGTGTTTGCTAAAGAGGCGCCCAAGCTCGCGATCCTCACGCTTCAAATGGGAAACGACAAGTTCTTGATCCCAACCGGAGATCCGAGCTATCGGGTCTCGGTATCCGGCACCCTTCCGAACGATGCCCTGCTTATCAGTCTTTTTCCGCATATGCATTTGCGCGGCAAGTCGTTCGAGTACTCAATCGCGCGGCCGAATGGAAACATCGAGACGCTGCTAAAGATCAACAATTACGACTTCAACTGGCAGCTCAATTACCGTTTATCCGAGCCGCGTCAGATTCATGCGGGAACTCGCCTGTTATGGAACGCCTCCTTTGACAACTCGCCGAACAATCCTCACAATCCCGATCCGAAGGCCGAAGTCCGGTTCGGCGAGCAGAGCTGGGAAGAGATGATGATCGGGTTCTTCGATGTGGCGGTGGATGCCGGCGTCGACAAAACGACTTTCTTCCTGCGCCAACGTTAGCGCAAGGTTTTCTCGAGCGCCGGTCAAAGATACACAACTGCTGTGTCGCAGTCGACCGCGTAACCGCGTTAAACTTGAAGAGAATTAAGCGCCTCGTGAAGTGGAAGGAGGCGTGCTCGTCAGAGTCGACTTATGTGGGGAAAACCAGGAGAGACTCAACCAATGCAAAATCCGTCCCAACAGGGCAATCCAGCCCAGGGCAAAACGGCCCAGGCTAATCCGGTGCAAAGTAATCCCGCCCCGGCTAATCCTGCGCCAGCGAACCGGCCGCCCGTAACAAGTGGAAATCCGCCGGGCAACGTGGGAAAACCCGAAGGCCCGACCATCTTCGGCAAGACCATGAAGATCGTCGGCGACGTCAAATGCGATGAAGAGTTGTTTGTAGACGGTGAGATGGAGGGCCGGCTGGACTTGAAGAATCGTCTCACCATCGGACCCGAGAGTAAAGTGAACGCCAACATCAAAGCCAGAGAGGTGATCGTGTTCGGTTCCGTGCGTGGGAACGTGGAAGCCGAGGAGCGTATCGCACTCCGCGCCGGCGCCACCATCGTGGGCGACATCAAGACCGCCGGCATCATCATCGAAGATGGGGCATATTTCAAAGGTGGTATCGACATATCCAAAACGGATGCGCCCAAAGCGAGCCAAAAAGCATCGCAGGCAGCCGCCGGCGACAAGCGCTAAGCACAAAATACTGGCCACACAGTAGAAACAGATTCTTGTAACGCACCGTCTAACCCTTGAGGTCGCACCCTCCATCGAAAAGAGGAATTGTGGCCTTTGGAGGAGAGCGCCCGCCAGCAATGGCGGGCGTTTCTTATTTTAGAGACCTCAGCTTGTTGCCGATTCGCTTCCGGGCCGCGCGGTCGGCCGCGAGTTTGAGTGCCGACTGATAAGCCGCTCTGGCTTCCCCGACATTCTGGCGACCCGCTTCAAGGTCGCCAATCGCTTCGAAAATATCCGGATTCTGCGATCCCTCGGTTGACACTTGGTGCAGTTCCTGGAGCGCCGCGCCGCTATCGCCGGTTTTGGCAAGCAGGCCGGCTAACGCGATTCGTGCAGCCGGATAGCCGGGCTTCGCCTCCAGTATCTTGCGGTATTCTTCAATCGCGGCCGCGTTCTCGCCGCGTTCGGCCAAAGTACCCGCCAAACTGAGACGGGAAGGAAGATAATCCGGCGATTGCCGCAGATTCTCCCGCCACAAATTAACGGCTTCTGGTTGGCTGTTGGTTTGGCTTGCCAGCAACAACGCCAGATTGTGGCGCGCGGCCAGCAGGTTCGGATTCTTCTGTAAAGATTCGCGATAAAGCTGCTCCGCTTCGCTCCGCTTGCCCTCCGACGCTTTGAGCGTGCCCAGCGCATTGTACGGCTCGGCCGAGTTGGGCGCCAGCAAACTGGCTTTCCGGTAGGCCGCCTCCGCATCGTTGCGGCGATTCAGCCGCTGATAAACCAGCCCGAGATTGTATGGCAAGTAGCTGTACTGCGGCGTCAGCCGGATGGCTTCCTGGTAGGCCCGGATAGCCGATCGATAATCGCCGGTCTCGACGAACGCCAGCGCTTCATTGTGCAAAGGGTAAGACCAATGCTGTGCGCGGCGGACCGCGTCGCGAAAGGCTGGGATGGCTTTGTCGTACTGCGCCTGCTCCAGGTAGGCGATACCGAGTGCATTGAACCCATAGGCTCCGCCCGGGTCGATGCGCACGGATTGCTCCAGCAATTGAGCCGCTTCCGGAAATTTCTTGTCAAACAGCAGCGCCCGGCCCTGAAAGAAATCCTGGCGACCCTCCAGAAACAGTGATTCCTGCGTCAGCCTGCGGGCCGCGTCCATGTAGCGGCTGGCTTGGTCGAAGTCCGATCGCGATTGCGGCATCTGGTCGCCGGCGAGATATCGCAACAGAACTGCCTGCGCTTGATTTTCGAGCGCGACCTGAAGCTGATTCTTACGCTCCTGGTATTGGCCGGGATCGAGCTGATTTTGTAGCCGCTGCAAAGCGTCGAAAGCGTTGTCGGTCTGATCGGGCAGAATCCGGCCGGCGTTCAGGGCCGAGGAAAAGCGATCGACCTCGTCCGACGCCTGTTGTTCGAACGGCAAGCCAGTCACCGATGTCGAGGCGAGGTACAACGGCTGGCCGCTGCGCGAGTCCAGCAGAATTCTCCAATGCGCCAGGTTGATTCCGGGCTTTTTGACGTCGGAAAGCCGCAGGGTGTTGTCGTAGGTGCCGAATTCGCGCGGATGCTGCTTGTTGTCGGTGGCCATCGGTACGTTGTCGTTGACGTACTTGATCAGCTCGTTGGCGTCCACGACGCCGTCGTTATTCTGATCCGCGGCGCCCTCCAGGCCCTTGATGACGTAGTAGCTGAAAACACCATGCCCGCCGCCGAATTGCGGCCCTTCGAGCGATACTTCCTTGGGACGGCTGGCGAGCAACCCGAATAGATCGCCCTGCACATCTCCTAATTGCTGGACATTCGCGCTCACGCTGGTGTTGTGAATGGTGCCGATGGTTCCCGCCTTGCAGACGTCCACGAACAGCAGCACCCGCCCGACCTTGGCGAGTTGCTCTTCGAACAACGACTGCAGCTCGGCCATGGGAAGCGCGGTGCTTTTTAGATCTTGCGGGTCTGAGTCATAGGTGAGAATGAATGCGTTCTTGCTTCCTGGCACCTCGACGGTGCCGTGGCCGGCGATCAGGATGATCACGGTGTCATTCTTCCCAGCCCGGCGTTTCAGGAAATCCTGGAAGCCGTTACGTACGGCCGCCGTGGTGGCTTTCTCATCCGTCAGGAGCAGAACATCAGCGGGCGGCAGACCACCGCCGCGCGGGCTCTGGAGAAGCTCGCCGAACACGCTAGCATCGGCATGCGCAAATTGCAGCGACAATTCCGGCTTTTGGTATTTTGAGATTCCCACCAGCAGAGCGTAGGTTTTGCCGCCCGTTCCCGAGGCAGCAGTTGTCGCGGCCACCTGGGTCGCCACGGCCTCCTCCAGCTCGAAGATTTTGCTCTTGATCCACACCGCATCGGGCCAGACTTCCCGGAGCTTGTAATACATTTCCAGTGCGTTGGCAGCCAGCTTATGATTTTCAAAAACCGTAGCCTCGGCGATGAGCGCGGCGGGATCTTTGGGATCGGCTGCCAGAATAGCATCCTGAGGCGCAAGTTCGGCCCGAACGTCCGGGCTCAGCTTATCGCGAGGGGTCGGCGGAACTTCTGGCTTATTGATGCCGCGCGTCATGCTGACGCCGTAGTGCTGCTGGCTGGCCGTCGCGACACGCAGCGTTTGCGGCAAAGTGCAGGCCCGCGCCGGCTGCTCGGAGATCTTGCCGGTCTTCACTTTATGCTGCTTCGATTCCAAGCGAACTTCGCCCGCGGGGCCCAGCGTGGCGATAGCCTTCGAGGGGCAAAACAAGAAAGAGGCTGGGGTACTCTCAGTGCGCAGCCCGTCGCCGGCGAACAGCAGATCGCCCGGTCTTGCCCCCAGTGGCGTCTCGGTATCGGCGCGCAGCAGCTTGCTTCCGCCTGCCGACAAAACCAGGCCGACTGGCTCTTCTTTAGTGTCGGCAAAAACCAGTGCGGCGGACGCCAACATAACAATCAGCAACCGGCTACGCATTTACGGCCGCCTTTGGCACCAGCGAAGCAACCGTATACAAATTGATCGGAGCCGCTTTGCCACGCACCGGCACTTGGCCCAGGTGCACTGTTTCCACTTTACTTCCCAAGAGTGCTTGGGTCGCACCGGACATCAACAGCTTCGTATGATGCTCCTTGTTCAAACTTTCGAGCCTGGATGCAAGATTGACGGTGTCGCCCAAAACCGTATACTCCATTTTATCGGCGGATCCCACATTTCCTACAACTGCTGGTCCGCTATGAATCCCTGCGCCGGTCTGAAACTGGCTCTGAGCCGTAACTATGCGGGTAGCGCACCGGACGGCGCGAAACGCGTGATCACCCCGCAGAGCGCCTTGATCCTCGTCGCAAAACATGGCTAGGATTCCATCCCCGATGAACTTGTTGGCGTGGCCACCATAGCTCACGATGATCCCCACCATCATCCCCATATACTCGTTCAACAACCGCACTACCTCTTCCGGTCCTTCCTTCTCGCAGACGTCTTCGGTGAAGGCCGTAAACCCGCGACTGTCGGTGAACAGAATGGTGACATCCAGACGCTTTCCTGAGAGTGCAATCGCCTGAGTTTCATCCAGCGATGTTGCCAGTTGCTTGCCGACGAACATGGAAACGGCGCGCCGGAAAAGATTGCGGCCTTTTTCCTCCGTTCCAAAACGATAGACTACGGAGCCGATCAGGCACAGTGAAGTTGCCAGCAGCATCTCGGAGGTCGAAAGAATAAAGCCGCCTTCGAACACGAGGTGCGTCGCCGCTAAGATAGCAACTAGCTCTAGCAGGACGAATACGGCGGCGCGCGACGCGATCAGCGTGGTCGCGATCCAGACCGTAACTGACGTGGCGAGAATCAGGGCCAATAGCCGCACCCATCCGGGAACCGGAACCAGATACAGATGTTCGAGCAGAGTGCGGACCGTATTGGCGTGGATTTCGACGCCGGCCGTGGTCCATTTGGGACCGCCGAAGAGTGTATAGAAAGGCGTCGCCTTGCGGTCTTCATCGGCGAAGTCGATTCCGATTAGCACGATTTTGCCATCTACCCAATTCCGGAGTTTGGCTTTATCGCCAGCTCTCGCGGCGGCTTCAAAATCGGCCAACGAATAGCGCGGGAACGTGCCGGGGGGCCCCGCGTAGTTGATCGCCAGCGTATGTTCGGGCGAAATGGGGATGGCGATCTTGTCGAGCACAAGCTTGCCGTTCCGAATTCCGGCATCGACGCCCAGATATTTCTCGGCCACGCGCAGCGCGAACGAGCGGTCGGGCGGCGGATCGGCGGGATTCTTCGATTGAGCCTCGATCAATTCCTGCCTGCGGACGAAATCGTCCACGTCGGCCGTCAGATTGGCGAAAGCGCCCAGCCCCAGACCCGCGGCGATCATGTTAATGGGCATGGATTGCGACGCCGTGTTGGAGTTCAGCTCAGTAACGTAGCCGTAGATCACAGGGGCAGCCGACACGCTGAGAGACTCACCGATAAGACGATCGTAGTCGGGCTCCCACTTGTCGACTGGTATACCGAAAGCATGGTCCAGCCCGATCACCTTGGCGCCCGCGTCCGAGGCCTCGCGGATCGCGTCGGCGTAGTGTTTGTGCCAGAACAGCCGGGGTTCGGAAAAGGTATCGAAGGTCTTCTGATCTTCGACCAAAAGGACGATGTTAGAGATGGTGGGCGGCCCTTGCAGCAGGGAACGGACGACGAAATGGGCGTCGTACGCCTTTAAATTCAAGATCTCGAAAAAGCGGACGCCGCTGAGCGACCACGCGGCGGCGGTGCTTCCCAGTGCCAGTAAGGCACATAACGCCCAGTGCCTCCACTTTCGCTTCATGTTAACCTGCATCTTACTACGGCTGCTTCGCACTCGCGCTTTAGAGTCTCTATTTCTATTAATGATTTCGAGCATCCGCGCGCTTCCGCTGGTGTTGTTCTCGACGGTGCTGGGCGTCTCTCAAACCACGCAAGGTGTGATTTCAGGGCGGTTGCTCAATTCAGTAACAGGCCAGCCACTGGCCGCGGCAAGCGTCACCTATTCCAGCTCGACCAGCAATTTGTCTGGCGGTGCCCGCAGCGATGCCGCCGGTTATTACTACCTGCCCCTGCTTTCGCCCGGTTTCTATCGCATCAGCGTGGCGCATGAGAGTTATCAGACCCAGGAGGTTCAGGAACTGGAGTTGACCGTTGCCGCCCGCCTCGAACTGGACTTCCATCTGCGGCCATTGAACGATGTCTGGGAAGCGGGCGAATACAAGAGCGTGTTTTTGCCGGGATCGAAGACCATCGTCACCTTCTACGGGCCGGACGTCGATCCCAGCAAATCCGGCTCCTTTGAAGCGCAGAAAGGACGCAGCGCGGCACTGGAATCGACCGTCTCGGAAGTGATCGACTCAGGCGAACTCAATAATCTGCCGCTGGAGGGCCGCGACGTTTACACCATGCTGGTGACCCTTCCCGGTGTGACTTCGGATGCCGCAATCGGACGAGGCCTCGGATTGTCAATCAATGGGCAGCGTCCTTCAGCGTCGAATTTCCTGCTGGACGGCGTCGAGAACAACAATTATCTGATCACCGGACCCCTGACCACCCTAGCGCCAGAGGCCATTCAGGAGTATCGCGTATCCACCAACAACTTCTCGGCCGAATATGGGCGGACCTCCGGCTTTGTGGCCAACGCCGTCACCAGGTCGGGCGGCGAGCAGTTTCACGGCGCCGGCTACTTCTATCTCAAGAATGATGTCTTGAACGCAAATGGCTTTCAAGAGAACCTGCTCGGCGCGCCACGAACACCCGATAGAGAGCTGGACCCAGGCTATGTGCTGGGTGGCCCGATTCTGCGAAATCGTCTTTTTTTCTCCAGCGCTCTGGATTACCTTCGCAGCCGCAGCCAGCAGGCTCCGGCTACGTTCCTGGTCCCGACTCCCAGCCTCATTGCCTTTGCCGGCCCAAACTCCCTGGCCCGGCAGCTGCTCACCCAATTCCCCGCCCCGGTTGTCACCAACGGCAACTTGTTTACCGCACCGCTCACGCTCGCTCCGCCCGTTGCTGTGAACCGCGCGCTGGCAATTGAACGATTGGATTATAACCGCCCCAACGGCCAGGATCGCATCATGGGACGCGTTCTCATCAATCGCCTCTCTCAGCCGGATTTCATTTGGAGTCCCTACAAAGACTTCATCTCGGCCCTCCATGAGAACACTTGGGCGCTGGGCGTCAGCTACATTCACTCTTTCCAGGCCAACGTCACCAACGAAGCCAGGTTGAGTTACAGCGACGATAATCTGTACTGGAATCGGCCCCATCCGGAAATCCCCACGCTGGTTAGCGCGGATGGCGTGACCCTTCCCGGCAGCCCTGCCTTTTACCAATACAAGAACGACAACAAAAGCTGGGAGTTCCTGGACAACCTAATTTGGGCGCATGGACGGCATCTGATTACTACGGGCGCAGGGGTGCTGCTGCGCTCATCCGGCGGCTATCTGACGGCCGGCCTCAATGGCGAATACATCTTCAACAATGTCGCTTTGTTCGCCTCGGATATCCCGTCTTTCTTCAGCGCGTCAATCGATCGAACGGCCCTGCCGAACATACAGCAGCCCGGCACGAACCGTAGCTACGATTATCGGCAATTCTTTCTATTCGTTCAGGACACTTTCAAACTCACCTCTCGACTTACAGTGAATTATGGCCTGCGATACGAATACTATGGCGCGCCCGGAAATAGCGGTGCCGTGAAAGACGCCTTGGTTCAGCTCGGCTCGGGGTCTACCTTGGCCCAGCAACTTGTGGGCGCAGCCCTGGTGAAACCTTCGGGCTCTGGAAACCAGCAGCTCTTTGGCTCCGACCGGACCGACTTCGCCCCGCGCGTGGGCGCGTCTTACGATCTTTTCGGGTCAGGCCGAACATTGCTGCGCGGATCTTACGGGATATTCTATGACCGGCCTTTCGACAACTTGTGGGAAAACTTGCGGGACAACAACCTGATCGTTCCCCTACTAACGTTGCCTTTCGGACGGACAAATTATCTGGCGCCGGTCGCGACCGAACTGGCAACTTTTCAAGGACAGTCATTTAGCGGTAATTTCCCCGACCTTACTCTGGTGAATCCTGGACTTCGCAACGGCTATGTTCACAGCTATTTCGCCGGCGTGCAGCATCGCGTTACGGACAACCTCCTCGCCGAAGTAAACGGTCTCGGGAGTTACGGGCGCCAGCTCATCACCACTGATGTCATCAATCGGGATTTCTCGACGCTAGCCGGCCGCTATAATCCCAATCTGCCCGATATCGCATATCGCGCCAACCAGGGATTCTCGGATTACAACGCTCTGACCGCCTTGGTCCGCTACCGAACCGCTCGCGGAGTGGTACAAGGCTCGTACACCTGGAGCCACACCATCGACAACCAGAGCGATCCTCTGGTCGGCGACTTTTTCAATCTGAACTTCACCAACATTCAGAGCACGGCGCAATCGAGCGGCCGGGCCACTTTTTCGGAACAGTTCAATCCGCTTGCGGATCGCGCAAACTCCGACTTCGATCAAAGGCATAACCTGGTGCTGTTTTCGTACTGGAATCTGCCGCCGGTGTTGGTGGGCTCGAAAGCGGGCTTCCTGTTTCGCGATTGGACCGTGGCGGAGATGGCTGCGTTCCGCTCGGGATTTCCTTACACGGTGATCGGCACGACGACTGCTATTCCGGGCCAGGGCCTGATCTTGAACAACCGGCCGAATATCATCCAGCCCAACCAAACACTGCTGCCAAATCGAGTGCCGGTGCCGGGCGGCGTCCAACTATTGAATGCGGCGGCCTTCGCCGAAGCCGCGCCCAGCACGCTGGGCAACGAGGGCCGCAACGCATTTACCGGTCCTGGATTTTACAGTCTGGATCTCTCGGTGGCGCGGTCGTTCCCACTCCGCTGGCTGGGCGAATCGGGACGGCTGAGGGTCCGCGCCGATGCGTTCAACGTCCTGAATCACGCCAATCTGGGAAATCCGGACTCGCTGTTCACGAACCCACCCTCTTCGACCTTTGGGATCGCGACCTACGGCCGGCAGGGCGCGCAGTCCGGCTTCCCGGCGTTAAGTCCGTTGAATGAGACGCCCCGGCAGATTCAACTGAGTGTCAAAATCGAATTCTAATCTGAATCAAAAAGTCAATTTCGCTGAAAACTGGAGCGATCGCGCGGGTAGCTGGTTGGTGATTCCAACCAGCGGCTGGCCAAATCCCGGACCCGGCGCGGGTCCGTTCCCATACGTTCCGCTATAGCCGACGAAGTTGGCATGGTTCAGTACATTGAACGCCTCGGCCCGCAGAACCAGATGCAAACGCTCGGCTCCCAGCGCGAAAGACCGTTCGAGGAACGGCGATAGATCGTAAATCGGATTGCCGCGACCGGTATTGCGGCCCACCACTAGACCATTGATCACCGGCCTGTCCGTCGTAGCTCCGGGGTCTCCGCTGTTGTTGAGTCCGGTGACGACGTTGTATGGAAGCCCGGAGGCAAGCGTGGCTATGCCGCCGAAGTTGATCTGCAGCGGCAAAACGTAGATACCGCTCAGCACAAAGCGATGGCGCTGGTCAAAGATCGCGTTGGCATTTTCGACCTTGCCGGTGAAGTTCGGATCATTGGGATTTTGGCCCGGGACATCGGGGTCGACATTGTCAATCGCGTGCGACCAAGTGTAGCTGGCCAGTATCGACAGGCGATTGCTGAAGCGACGGCTGAGGTTGACGTCCAAAGCATCGTAGTAGGCGTACCCATCGTTGACGTCGCTCAGGATTACGTTATACGGGGGTGGATTCAGGTTCCTCGAATCGCAGACCGCGCCCCGCTGGCTGTACCAATAGATCCAATACGGCCTGGTGCAATTAGCTGCCTGAGGCGTGCGAACCTGCCCCGGAGCGGCGCGTAGGAAGGGCGCCGGCGGGTTCACGTCACGCGGCCGGTTGATCTTTATAGTGTGCGATCCGACGTAATCTACACTCAGCACCCACTTTTGTAACAGCCGCCGTTCGATCCCGAATGTCCACTGCTCCGAATAGGGGTTCAACAGTTGGTTCTGATAGCCGGTCAGCGTGGAAGTGGGGAAATACTGGTTCAGGTAGGTGCTATCGCCGGGACGAACATAGAGACTGCGCAGCGGCGCGACCGCGCCGGCAGGGAAGGCTGGTAACGGCGCCGCCGCAACACTACTCGGAAATCCGGCTTGGCCCGCTGACGCAGTATAGTTAAATACCCCGGTCGGGCCGGTGAGCGCCCAATTTGCAGCCGAATTGTCGACTACTTGTGAATAGTAAATTCCAAAGCCCCCGCGAACCACGGTCTTTCCGTCCCCATGCCAGTTGTAAGAAAACCCGGCACGCGGTGCGAAATCCTTGCGCGCATCGGTGAAAGTCTGTTGTTCGTAGCGAAGGCCCAGGTTGATGGTCAGGTCTGGCCGCACATGGTAATCGTCCTCGATGAAAAGAGCCCACAAAGTATCGTCCACGGTGTAATTGGCGTTGCCGTAGCTCTGCGTGTAGCTTCTGACATTGGAAATATTATTCAAATAGGCCGGGCTCTCGCACGCCGTCAATGCCAGTGTGCAGGTGTTGTAAATGAATTGGCCCAGGTAAATTGGACCGCCAAACTCCTTGCTGTTCCCGCCCGTGTGAGCGTAAATCACATCCGCGCCGAATTTGAGTTGATGGCGCCCGCGCATTGCCGATAGTACGTCGTTCAACTGGTATTGGCGATTCATCAGTAAGGCGGACTGCGAAGTGCCGGACGTGAATGTGCCTCCCGTCGAAATCGGAACCTGGTACTGCGTGCCGTAGATCACTGGGTCGAACTCCGTTATTGGAGAAGCGAGTTGAAACTGCAGGCGAACGTTGTTGAGCAGCGTGGGGCTTAATACCGCTGTTTCGCCAATCTCAGTCGAGTAGGTCCGTCGCCGGAACACGCGGTCCACGCTCGGTAGATTATTGCCGCCCACTGTGCCGTTGGGGTTGGTGTCGTGGAAGCCGTCCAGGTCACTGCGAAAGAACACAGTGTGTTTCTCGTTGATCTGATGATCTATCCGGAGGAATCCCAACCAGCCCCGGTAATGCCCGGCAAAACTGCCGGGAGCGACGGGCGAGTTGATGGGCGACGCGCGGTCTTGCCTGCTGTACTCACCGGCTAGCGAAAAGTAGGTGTGGCCGCGGCTGGTGATCGGCCCGGAAAGCGCCAGGGACGACTGACCGAGCGTATCACTGGTGACAGCGTTCCCATTGGCCGCGCTCGCCGCCGTGAAACCCGAGAGCGCCGCTTCGGTTGGGGCCGGACGCCAGAGTTCCAGGACTTCGCCGTGGAAGTGGCTACTTCCGCTCTTGGTGATAATGTTCACGACGCTACCGGTGCTGGCCCCATACTCCGCCGAAAATGCGTTGGTGAGCACGGTCATCTCTTGCACCGCGCTAACCGGGATATTGCTGAAGATCGTCTGACGGCCCCAACTGTCGCTTCCGGTGCTGCCATCCACCTCGAACCAAGCTTGCCGGCGGCCGGCTCCGTTCGTCGTGAAGAGATTTTCGTTCATGAAGACATCGCCCTGATTGATCGCCGGACGATTGGCTGCGTTCAGCAGCGGCAAATACGTGATCCGCCGGTTGAGCAGCGGCATTTCGTTTATTTGTTTCTCATCCAGCCGATCGCCTAGCTGGGGCTGATCCGCGCGCACTTCGCCGGCCACACCGGTCACAGTCACCTGGGTCTCACCCGCCGCCACCGAAAGTTGCAGATTGACATACGCGGTTGTACCCCCGGCTAGCGTGAGGTCATTCAAGCGAGCCTCGGCAAAGCCGGACTTTGTTGCGCTGATCTCGTATTTCCCGGCGATTGGCAGTCCCGCGAGTGAGAAATGGCCAGTGTCATCCGTGTGCGCTCTTCGTTCCAGACCACTCTGCGTGTTCCTCGCAGTCACTTGCACGCCCGTGATGCTGGCGCGCATCTGATCGACTACTTGGCCGCGAATGGTCGCGGTATCAGGCGTCTGTGCGTCGAGGCCGAGGACAAAAGCAAAAAGTAAGACAGAGGAAGGTCCTAGCGGTCGAGGCATCAGGGGCATTCCGGCGAGCAGCCCTAGAGTACAACATGCCCTTCATTACTACCAGCGGTCGTAATTCGGTTGTATTTATTGGATCAGATGTTCCAGAAATCGATGCACCGGGTAAAGCAACGCCGGCTGCAGACCGATCGCAATCACGCCCGCGGATAACATGACTACCGCGCCCGTGATCAGGCAGCCCAGCCATCCCCCGGATGCGTTGTCAGCTTGTGGCGCCGCGGTTAACAGGCGCTGGACGCGGGCCGCAAGATCATCGTCGCCGGCCAGCAGCGGGGCCACTAACGAGGATGCTCTCTGGGCAATTCCCAAGCGACTAACGTTCACCAACGCCGTTGCCAGCGAAAGAGATCGCCCAACGTCCCCGGCCACCGCCCGATCGTCCGCGGCTTGTTCGGTATATCTTGCCCAGCTGCGCTCCAATGTGCCGAAGCCGTGGAGGAACGGCAGCATGCCGGGCGCCAGCAGCAGCAGAAGACGCTTCAGATTGTCGCGCGATGTCCAATGTGCGCGCTCGTGTCGAAGGGCGGCGGCTAGTTGATCCATGGAAAGCGCGCTCATGGCCTGGCGCGAAATCAGCAGACTTGGATGAGTGATTCCTGCCATTGCGAACAGGGCAGCTGGCTCTTCGACCACCCAAACCGGCAAGGATTCTCCTGGCACCTCGGTCGGCCGGCCATTGCGGTGGCAAAGCTGCAGGTAGCGGATCGAGCGCGCCATCGCAAGCACGCCGCGCCTGATTGAAGCCGCCCACAGAAGAACGGTTAAAATCGAGAACCCCAAACACAACCAGCCGATTCCTTCGCTGGTCGCGGTCTTAGGCTCCAGCCACAAGTAGCTCGGGACGCAAAGTCCGGCCACGATGAGAACACCGAATCCGGCCGGGAACATTCTTATAAAGAACAGAAGTCGCGCCGCTAGAGCCGGCCGGGCCCGCGCCGCCATGCGAAGAACGAGTGGCGTGGCAGCCCCCACTACCAGACCTAGGGCGAGGTGAACCAGAAAGAACGAAGCCAGACCAAGGCACACTAATTTGAGCAGATACGACAAAGTCATCGCGTTCCCCTCTGGTCCAGTTCTCTGCGTTTGGCTTTGATCTTCTTCTCCAGCTCAGCGAGCAGCGCTTCGTCGCGCTGGCCGACCGCCTCCACCAGCGATGAAATCAACATCTCGCCCGACGGCGGGGAGCCGGCCAAAAAACCGGCCACCAATTCGTCGGCGCGCGTTCGCTCCCACTCCGGCCGGGAAAGGCGTGGAGCATATAAGAACGCCCTTTCGGGCTTCCGCCGGTTCAGAAACCCCTTCTTAAAGAGCCGGTCCAGCGTCGTCATGACCGTGGTATAGGCTAGCGGGCGCTGGAGCCTTTCGATCACATCGTGAACGCTACTCTCGCCCCGTCCCCAAAGGATCTCCATAACCGTACCTTCCAGGTGCCCCAAAGACGGCCACGCTGATCTCCGGCCAGACGAATAACGCTTCATGAAACGAATCATCGTGATCCAAAGCCTGGAGAAAGTTCCAGGCCCAACTGGAATAATTTTAGCCGATTGCGGGGGCTTCGACTGCGGTAACTGGCGAAAAGAAACTTCCCCGCCACTTTCTGCTTCCAATAAGTTTGAAATGTACCTAGGCCCAGGGCGTAGCCGGGCTATGACTTTGGATAGATGTATCACTGTAGCTTGACGAAAAAGCTGCCGATACCTCATAATGTGAGCACAGGCTCCAAATAGTGTTATCAGGCGAACGGTGGGCCGGCTCGTAACCGTCGCTTGCGTGTAGGGATGGGAATGTATCTACTGAAGACCGCTCGTCTTTTATCTGCTTTTGTTCTATTTACGCTAGTAGCCAGCTCGGCGTTCGCTCTCGCGCCCGCCAAAAACAAGAAACACCGCAAGCTGCATCACGCAACCACTGCCGCGGCGGCCTCGGTGACGTTGGCCTCCTTCACTGCTCCCGCGCACTTGGTGTCGGCGCATCCTGCTGTCAATCATCTTTCTGCTCTTCAGAAGCGTAGCTCTCGCAGCCCCTGGACCTCACCGACCTTTGCCGATTCCACCGAAGGCGATTCCGTGGATGGCGAAGACCTCATGGTGCGCCGCGCTGCTGTCGCCGCATTAGGACCCTACAACGGCAGCATTGTGGTGGTGGACCCTAAGACCGGCCGTCTGTTGACCATCGTCAACCAGAAGCTGACTTATCAAAGTGGATTCCAGCCCTGCTCAACCATTAAGGTTGTGGCGGCGCTGGCAGGTCTCAATGAAGGCGTGATCGATCAGAACACAAAATTAAAGATCACCAAGCGCCACGGCATGGACCTGACCGAAGCGCTCGCTCATTCCAACAATGCATTCTTTTCTTCAGTAGGCTACAAGCTCGGCTACGACCGCATCATCCAGTACGCGCAGATGTTCGGCCTGGGCGAAAAAGCCGGTTTGGATTTGGACCAGGAGCAGCCTGGAATGTTAGCCGCGGCGCCCCCCGCCGATGGCGTTGGCATGATGACCAGTTTTGGCGAAGGA
>Ga0210401_10000377_pt1 | contig 55137 bp, 53 predicted proteins | sample IncBWH32MmetaG_FD_150866 | JGI IMG/M metagenome (GOLD analysis project Ga0210401, IMG submission 150866) | Forest soil microbial communities from Barre Woods Harvard Forest LTER site, Petersham, Massachusetts, United States - Inc-BW-H-32-M | ecosystem: Environmental > Terrestrial > Soil >...
TTGCTACCGACAGTCGACTGATCATCCGTCCAGTAAGCGTCCTGAGATGTGATTTAATCGAAATATGTTCGCTCGGAGAATTCGAGTGGAGTTCGAGAAAGACGGAGTACGCCAACCGTGCCTGGTGAAGTGGATCGATAGCTTCAGTATGCGGAATTTCACGAATGCGAGCGTATTCGACGACACTCTTCCGGTCTCAGACGGAGTTATGGAAATCGGAGCGAGAGTACCGCTTGCAGAATTACGGACGGCCATGCAGGAGTGGTTCGCGGCAAAGGGTTACCTGCCAGCACGTTCTGCTGTAATACTTAGCGAACATTGAACACCGCGAACTTCTGTCTTTTCGCCCCAGCAAAAAAGGCTCCAGCCTTGGCCGGAGCCCTTCGCACCGAACTCGACGTACTACAGCGGACGGACGTTCTCCGCCTGCAGCCCCTTTGGACCCTTCGTCACCTGAAACTCCACGCTCTGACCTTCCTGCAAACTACGGAAACCGTTGGCCTGAATCGCAGAGAAGTGTACGAATACATCCTCGCCACTCTGGCGACTAATGAATCCATACCCCTTGGCATCGTTAAACCACTTTACTGTTCCTTGTTCCATATGCTGTTCAAATACCTTTCGGTGAATTTATTTACGCTGAAAGCGAGTCGGAGGGTACTGCAGGGCAGGTACCAGCTTAAAAGCGGAACTGCTCACAACCGATTCTGATCAAACGCGTGCACACGTTACCAGATTGCCCAACTTTTCGTCCAGAAAATTCCATGCCCCCGGAACCCGCGGCAACCCGAAGGCACGAGCCGAGAGCCTCACTTCTCATAGTGCAAGACAGAAAAAACGTCGTGCGGTTTCAGTTTGTCGCGACCATGTAGAAAGTCCAGTTCCACGACGAATGCCAGGCCCGCGATTTCGCCCCCCAGCGAACTCGCCAGCTTCGCCGTAGCTTCCGCCGTGCCTCCTGTAGCGAGCAGGTCATCGACAATCAGCACCCGCTGTCCCCTCTGAATTGCGTCCTTATGAATCTCCAAGACATTACTACCGTACTCGAGATCGTATTCCACCCGCGTAGTTGGAGCAGGCAGTTTACCCGGCTTTCTCACCGGCACGAATCCCGCATTAAGCCGATAAGCCAGCGCCGGACCAAAGATGAACCCGCGGGCTTCCATGCCAAGAATAAGGTCGATGTCCTTGCCGATGTAGCGCTCGGCGAGCAAGTCAATTAGGGTGGCGTAACCGGACTTGTCTTTCAGGAGTGTCGTGATGTCATAGAACAATATCCCTTTCTTGGGAAAATCCGGAACCTCCCGGATGAGCTTCTTCAAATGGTCGGAATTCAAACCCGACTTGGACATTACCACGCTCCTTCGATACGAAAGACGTTCAGGCCCTGGCTGGGGGGAACTTCGCTTTCTTCGACCAAATCGACCCGAGCCGCTCGCGGCCCCTGCTGCAGGCGCTGCCGCAATCCAGACAGTTGATCGGTTGTTCCCTGAGCAAAAACCTCGACGGCACCATCAGTGTTGTTGCGAACCCACCCGGCAATCCCCAGGATGTGCGCCTCGCGCTCCACAAACCATCGAAAGCCGACTCCTTGCACGCGCCCATGCACAAGAAAACGAAGGGCTCGAAGCGACTTCTCCGCGGTTGCCATGATCTGAGATTTGCGATTGGAGTTTCAGGTGCCGATCGTTCCTGCGATTGTCCTCGAATCAACTACCTGCTTCAATTACGCACGGGACAGGTAGGTACCCTCGGCGGTATCTACCTTGATCTTCTCGCCCTCGTTGATGAAGGGTGGAACCTGGACGATTAATCCGGTTTCGGTCTTTGCCGGTTTCGTCACGCTTGATGCCGTCGCACTCTTCAATCCCGGCTCGGTCTCTACGACCGTGAGTTCGACCGTTTGCGGCAATTCGATGCCAACAGCCTTCCCATCAAAAAACTCAACCTTAATTTGGAGGTTGGGCGTCAGATATTCAACGGCATCGCCCAAGGTATCGCGCCTCAGATGGGTCTGCTCGAAATTCTCGGTATTCATGAAGTAGTAATCGTCCCCATCGTTGTAGAGGTATTCCATGTTGACTTCGTCAACGGTAATTTTCTCGATGGGATCCGGAGAGCGGAAACGGTGCTCGAACATGGCGCCAGTACGCAGGTTGCGAAGCTTGGCCTGGATGAAGGCTCGGAGGTTGCCCGGCGTCCTGTGCTCTACGCTAAAGACTGAGTGCAGGTCATTGTTGTGCTTAATAATCATGCCGGGGCGGAGTTGGGTGGCGGGAATCGACATGCGACTGACTGTCTCCTTGAGAAATGGCGATCATGGGGCCGGGCGAATCGGGGACGAGCCACTTGTTCGTCCGGCACGGGGATCAAACTACTTAGTTTACACGGACTTGGCGCTACTTCAAAGTCATCCTCGATCCAGTCAGGATTCCACGGTAGGGCGCATCCCTATCAGAATAGAATAGAGTGCTGTCTTGGAATTTTAGATCTGCTAACCGAAAGGTGGTCTTTATGAAAGTAGGAAGATACGAGAGTTCGGATAAGAGCAGCGTGGGTACCGCAGTCACGTTTCTGATGATCGGGGTCGGTGCCGGCGCCTTGATTGCATTGCTCATCGCGCCAAAGTCCGGCAAGCAGATGCGCAAAGACCTCCGCCGGAAATACGACGATGCCCGAGAGACTCTGCAGGACTGGTCGGAAGAAGCCGTGGATCGCGTGAACGACGCTGTCGATCGCAGCGCCGAGTGGGCTGAGGAGTTGCGCCAGACGGCGCGTGAAAAAACAGCCCCGATTGCAAAAGCGATCAAACGAGATTAGCGGAAAGAATCAAGGCGCACTGGGTTTCGAGTCTCGCCAGCCTTCTCTTAGTGGAAGATCCCTGAGAAAAATCCTTTGACTCGGCCAAAAAATCCACGGTGTGCCTGCCTCGCTTGTGCCTGCTCGGGGTTTTGTACCGGAGTAGCGGCTGACGGAACCGGAGCGGCTGGATTTGAGTTAGGTGCCGCAGTCGGCTGATTCGGCGGCATATTCGAAGCAGTCTGTGAAGCAGGCTTAGGTCGATCCGTGCCGCGAAAGACGAGGGGCGCTTCGATCTGCACATGTATGTCTGCTGGCTTCGAGGGCGGCACCGGCACAGTCTCTGTTTTGGCTACTGCCAGGTTCACCTGCGAGCCTGGAGGACTGGATACCGCCGGGCGTGAGGAACTGGGCAAAGGCGGAAGCATCGGATCCAATGCCGCGCGGGCCGTCGGTGCCGAAGAGGATGGCAAGTGCACGTTCGACGGTAAGTTCGCGTCCGAAACCGGTGTCGTTGTCGGCGTAGCCGAGGCGCGCATCACTGCTGGCGGCGGCGCAGCACACCCGCAATCGAAAGGTACGTCATTGCTAACTCGATCGATTCTTCCTTCGTGAAAAACCAGTTGCTCTGTAGGCTTCACCTGATAGCTACGATCGCCCAGCAGTTCCGAGACCATTAACGAGGCAGTGTTGCCAAGTAATGCGCGAATGCAAGTGTCCCCATGAGGGTTCGCGCTGATGGCGTAATTAAAATCACCCGGCCCCGATAGCAGAATCCGGAAATCTGGCGTCAGCACAGCATCGGAAGCAGCGTCCAGGTGATAGTGAGTCTCGAGCGTCCCTGTGCTCATGCCAAACATCAGCTCTTGGCCATTCTTTGAAGCAGTGACCGAGACCGTACTGCCGGGACACACGTGCAATTCCCCGCCCCGAGCGATATGCAAGACCGCTGTCTCGGTACTCGCCGTCACCGACGACCCGGAGCCAATGCGGCTCCCGGCCACTACCGCTGAGCCAGCCAAATGAGCGCTCACTGGCACAACGGCCGGCTGGGTTGCTGCCGAGAGAGTCGGAATCGTTGCCGGTTGTAGTGGAGGCTGCGGTGCCTGCGCCTTGGGCTCGTCGGGCGGTTTCAGGCGGATCGTCAGCCGATTGCCTGCGCCATCCCAGGTGTAAGGATGAGCCTCGACGAGGTCCACCATCACTCGCGTGACTGGAGGCGATTCCTGGTACTGGTCAACGTGGACTTCCGTAAACTGGTCACCTTTCCCCACAAGAAACCTTTGCTTCACTGCCACGTTCGAGTTCGGCAGGTCAATCACCAACCGGGGTGGATTCGTCAGTGTCTGCAACGCAGGAGGAACCGGTCTGCTCGTGACAATCTCGATGGCGGGCCCGGTCTTGTCGTGAACGATTTTTACGTTCTTTACCGCGGCCGGCGCTTGAGCCGGCGGGGGCGCAGCCGCTGCCGGAACCGCTGGCCTCGTTGTGGCCGCAGCCGGTGGGACGGGACTCTGTGGGGCCTGACTTGCTGGAATCTGCGGCGGCGGCGGTGTGCGGGGCACGGCGGGAATTGGAACTTGTGCCGGAGCCGGAGTCGTTTCCTCAGCCTGCTTGGCCGCCGCAGCGCGCCTTGCGATGTCTTCCTGAATGACCTGTCGATATGCCGAGGACGGACGCGGCTGACTTTGAGGTTCTTGCGAAGAATCTGAATTCTGCGCCAGTAAACTTCCGCTCAGCACAGACAAGCCTGCGCCCAGTAACAGCTGCCCCGCTCGTTTTGACCAATATTGCGGCAAAGTAAATTACTCCGCCCACAGCTCAAAGCGGTGGGCCAACGATAACACTTAAGACCATAGTCGAGAAAGCACGGGGGGAATTCGTGGCTTTCGCGGGATCAGGACTCAGACAGGAATTCGTATTCGTCAATGACAGCAGCCACGGCAACTTTTCCATTGCCTGCGCCGTCGTCTAGCCGAACTACCGTGCCCTTGCATCTCACGCGGATACTTTCGGTCAAGGTAATCTCAGCCGGGAGAGTCAGCGTGAACTCAATCGGAGAACCTTTTGCAATCGGGGAATCCACGTAAAAGGAAATGCCCCTTGCGCTCACGTCGCGAGTTTGCGCTGATTTTTCCTGGGTTCCATTATCGGCGTAGGTCACAGCTACTGGCAAGCGCAGCGCGAACCGCCGCGTCGCCCGCTTTTCCTGCTGGGCCTCAGCCATGTATTGCCCTCCGAAAAATCGTAGTCAAGGATGGCTTGGGGATTCTTTGGTGTCAAGACCACTAATAGGGGATACGACCTCAAGGGGTACAAAAAGAACCCTCCTGATATCAATTACTTCCCCGGCTCACGGGAAATCGGGCGCCGAAAGCCCATTTGGACGTATCGCCTGGAACGGGCATAAACTGGTTAAAGATTTGGTTCCATGATCTTCGTTCTCGACAATTACGACTCGTTTACCTACAACTTGGTGCAGTACCTCGGGGAGCTGGGTGCTGAGGTTGAAGTGCGCCGCAACGACCAGGTCACGGTTTCTGACGTTGCACTGCTCCACCCCGAGCGAATCGTCATCTCACCGGGGCCCTGCACGCCAAGCGACGCGGGAATCAGCGTCGAACTGGTCCGTCACTTTGCCGGCAAGGTTCCGGTCCTGGGCGTGTGCCTTGGCCATCAGGCGATTGGAGAGGCCTTCGGAGGCAAAATCGTCCGAGCCAGAAATCTCATGCATGGGAAAACCAGTCGCGTCCAACACGATGGCAAAACCATATTCGGTGGCCTGACGTCGCCGATGACCGCAACTCGTTACCACTCGCTCGTTGTGTCGGAGGATGGATTGCCGGAGGAACTCGAGATCAGCGCCAACGCTATCGATCGCGATGGCGAGCGTGTGATCATGGGCCTGCGTCATCGAAGGTTTCGCGTCGAGGGCGTGCAGTTCCATCCCGAAAGCGTGCTAACGGATCAGGGCAAGAAACTGGTCGAGAACTTCTTGGCTCTATAAGACTCCCTTTCGACCTCAATTCCTCAGCGGCTCGCTTGAGACGCCTTGTTTCAACCAATCAACTAGAGACCTTGCCTCGCAATTTCGACCGCCCGTAGAACCGCCTCCGCCTTGTTGAGTGTCTCTTGAAATTCTTTGGCTGAATCCGAATCGGCCACAATGCCGGCACCCGCTTGCAGGTAGGCTCGTTTCCCCTTCATAAACATGGTGCGTATCGCAATACAAGAATCTAAATTACCGGCAAAATCTGCGTAGAGAACCGAGCCGCCGTAGACGCCTCGGCGCGTAGGTTCGAGCTCTTCAATGATCTGCATGGCGCGCACCTTGGGCGCTCCGCTTAGCGTGCCCGCAGGAAAACAGGCTGCCAGCGCGTCAATCGCGTCCAGGCCAGGTCGCAACTTGCCTTCCAGCGCAGATACCAAATGCATCACATGTGAATAGCGTTCGACGTACATCAGATCGCGAACCTTCACGGATCCATATTCACTCACCCGGCCAAGATCGTTTCGGCCAAGGTCAACCAGCATTACGTGTTCGGCTCGCTCTTTCTCATCGTTCCGCATTTGCTCTTCGAGCCGACAATCTTCCTCTTCGTCCTTGCCTCGCGGATGGGTTCCTGCGATCGGCCGGTACTCCAGTTTCCGGCCAGTCACTCGCACCAGCATCTCGGGCGAGGATCCTAGAACGTGCATATCCCCCATGCGCAGAAAATACATGTAAGGGGAAGGGTTCACCATGCGAAGGGCGCGGTAGAGGTTAAACGGGGAGACATCGGGCTGAAAGTCGAGCCGCTGCGATAGAACCACCTGAAAGATGTCGCCAGCGCCGATGTATTCCTTGGCCCGCTCCACGCTTTTCATGAAGCGCTCCCGACCAGTTCCCGAGTGCACCTTCATGTTGCCGTGTTTTGCTGTCGTCTTCTCCCGGCCCAGCCGCAGGCCGGCTAGCTGCCTCTCAATGATTCCAAGATCCTTTACTGCACGCTGATAGGCGCGCTTTGGGCTTTCAATCGAAACATCGGCATTGGCAATGATGTGGATCTGGCGGCGCAAATGATCGAAAGCGAGCAGGCGATCGAAGAACATCAAGAGACAATCAGGAACCGATACATCGTTTTTGGCATGTTCTCCGATCTTCTCCAACTGACGCACCGCATCATAGGCAAAATAGCCAACGGCACCCGCTGTGAAGGGAGGGAGGCCCGGAAGGGAAGCAGGGCGGTGTTCCCGCAGCAATGCCTTCAAAGTTTCGAACACGTCCCCGGTTTTCCGCTCTCTTTTTTTCCCACGTTCAATGGTGATCTGGTCGCCATGGGTCCAGACCTGCATATACGGTCGCGCACCCAGGAACGTATAACGCCCGATCTGCTCGCCCCTTTCCACGGATTCCAGTAGAAAAGAGTGTGGTTCTTTCCCCGCGACCGCAAGGAAAGCCGATACCGGCGTGAGCAGGTCTGCGGTCACCGTCTTGACCACCGGGACCAAAGTCGCTTCGCGCGCCAGGCGCGAGAATTGCTCGTAATCAGGCTGCAGCATGGGGTCTTGTTTTCGGAACAGCTACCAAACTACCGTCGAGAGACTCTCGATTATAGGGGAAGCTCGGCATTGTATAGATGCTCTGCCCGGCCCCGCAGTCGCCAGATTGCACCTCGGTCACTATTGGAACCAGCGAAACAATTGACGCGGACCGGGCAGCATCGGAAGATTACCTTCAGCTGAAAGCCAGCGGAACGGAGAGCATGCAGGTCAAGTTCTGGGGAGTCCGTGGGTCAACCCCCACTCCTCAAGCCGGAAACTTGCGCTACGGAGGCAACACCTCTTGTGTCGAAGTCCGCTTCGGCAACAATCTCTTTGTCTTCGATTGCGGCACTGGCTTCCGGAGCTTGGGGCAGCAGCTTGAGAGCGAATCAAACGGAAAACCGATTTCAGCCCACATCTTCGTCTCTCACTTTCATTGGGATCACATCCAGGGGATCCCATTCTTTCGGCCGCTTTACGAAAACAGCCAGAATCAGTTCTCTTTTTACTCCTCCCGTAGAACCCGAAGCCTTCAACGTGTTATGGAAGAGCAAATGGCTTCCCCGTATTTCCCTGTTAATACGAGCGAAATGAAAGCTCAGAGAAACTTCTATGACATGGAGGAAGGTGAAACGAGATTGGCCGATGTGACGATGCGTGCATTGTGGCTGAATCATCCGCAGGGCTGCATGGGCTTTCGCCTCGAGACTCGAGATGGCATCTTGGTCTACGCCACAGACAACGAACCGGGCGATGAATTGTTCGACCGGAATGTCCGCAAGTTGGCGGAGGGGGCCAACGTGCTGATCTACGATTCCCAGTATCTGCCAGGCGAGTACGAGGCTCGCCGCAGAGGCTGGGGACATAGCCATTGGCGGGAAGCGATCAACGTTGTAATGGAAAGCGGTGCCCAGGAACTCGTGTTGTTCCATCATGATCCCGATCACGACGACAGCGTGATTGACGGCGTCGTCCAGGAGGCTCGCAACTACTACCCTCGGGTGCGCGCTGCCGCGGAGGGCATGGAACTCCAGATTTCTCGATAGGTGCGTAAGAATCCGCTAATTACCCTTCGGTTAACCTCTTGCTTGCCACGCTGCCCGGCCGCCCAATATACTGCTCGATTTGTGCGCGCCCTGGTAATTCGCGGGCTGGCATCTAATACCTAGCAATCATTTCTGGAGATTCGAATGAAAACCGCCGCGATGGAACAGGAAACGAACCCTTGGGAGTCGCAGGCTGCCCGATTTGATCTGGCCGCCCACAAGCTGAATCTCGATGAGGGATTGTGGAAGGTTCTGCGCTACCCCACCCGCGAGATCATCCTGCATATTCCGGTGCAGATGGACGATGGTCATCTTGAGGTCTTTACTGGTTTCCGCGTACAGCATTCCATTGCGCGCGGACCCGCCAAGGGAGGCATTCGCTATGCCCCTGACGTCACATTGGACGAGGTTCGTGCCCTCGCCAGCTGGATGACATGGAAGTGTGCCGTCGTAAACATCCCCTTCGGTGGCGCCAAGGGCGGCGTGATTTGCGACCCGCACCGTATGTCGATGGGCGAACTGGAGCGAATGACTCGGCGCTACACGGCGGAGCTCGTCGAATTCATTGGCCCCGAAAAGGACGTGCCCGCTCCGGATGTCAACACAAACGAACAGATCATGGCGTGGATGATGGATACATATTCCATGCATATGCGGCAGACGGTCACGGCTGTAGTGACCGGCAAGCCGATCAACATCGGCGGCTCGCGGGGCCGTCGGGAAGCCACTGGCCGTGGTGTTCTCATCGTTTGTGATCAAGCTATCAAGAAGTTGGGGCTGAGCCGCGAAGGCAGCCGGGTCATCGTTCAAGGCTTCGGAAATGTCGGGTCCAACGCGGCACGCCTGATGGCAGCCGCCGGGTACAAAATTATCGGCCTTGATGAAGTGGGCGGCGGTCTCTACAACAAGAACGGCATCGACGTCGAGGCGCTGTGGGACTTTCGCCAGAAGAATGGGACGATTCAGGGATTTCCCGGGGCCGAGAAGTATCCTGCCGGGGAATTGTTGACCGTCGACTGCGAAATCCTGATTCCAGCGGCTACTGAAAATCAGATTACAAGTCGCAACGTCGATCGCGTCAAATGCAGAATCCTCGCTGAGGGCGCCAACGGCCCAACCACGGCTGCAGCGGACGAAGTCCTGGCGGAAAAGAAAGTCTTCGTCATTCCCGACATTTTGGCGAATGCCGGTGGCGTGACGACCTCGTACTTCGAGTGGGTTCAGGATCGGCAGGGCTATTTTTGGAAAGAAGCGCTGGTGAATGAGCAACTTGAAGGAATCATGGTGTCGGCCTTCGACGACGTTGTGAGATACGCGGAAACGCACAGTGTCCACAACCGCATCGCGGCCTACATGCTGGCGATCGATCGCGTCGCCTACACCATCAAGCAGCGCGGAATTTACGCGTAGTTCGGCGGCTGGTCCGTTTCTCAGGCCCTTGCATTCGCGTGCCACCGGTCGCACCAGGGTTGACCTCCGTGCCTTGTACTGGCATCATGGCTGCCCGCGGGCGTGTTGAGGTTTAGCCGTAACCCCGCCACCTACACCGGCTGACCCCAATCCTCTCGCCGTTCTAGCAGACGGGGTTTGTTCCATGCCCCTAACAAAAGCGAGGACTCTCATGAGCCGATTTCGCAGTAGAGTAACTTCTTGGGCCGTAAACTTGGGCTTGGTATTCGCCTTCCTATTGATCCCTGCATTCGCGCGGCCCCAGAGCGGTACTACCGATCAAACCACTACAACGACCACAACAAAAAAGTCGAAAAAAACAAAAAAGAGCGCGGACGACAGTCAGTCCGGCACCTCGGACGCAACCACCGGAAGCACTGCAAAGAAATCGAAGAAGAAATCCGAGAAGGCAACGACCGACGACAGTTCTCCGGCTGCCGCTGACACCACGAAAAAGACGACCAAGAAAAAAGCGGCGACCGATCAATCCGCCGACGCTGGCACCGACTCTGCATCGCCCAAAAAGAGCCACAAGAAGAAGACTGCGGACAGCGCTGCCGCTGGTGGCGAACAAGCCACTAGTGCTGATACGGGTACAACCAAGAAAAGCCGCTCAAAGAAGAGCGGCGAGAACGCCAGTGCCGGCAATTCTGCGACAACGACTCCCGCTGCGGCCCCGGCCGCATCTGCTCCTAGCAAATCGGCGACGAGCAGTCCCGCTAGCGCACCAGCGAGTTCCGCGGCACCCCCGAGTGCTTCCACCTCTGCCAAAAAGACTACGAGTAAGACTGCTTCCGCCGGTGCAGCTTCCGATGGGGAGATCACCTCAGCCAAGTCGAGCGGCAAGGTTTGGGTGAATCTTGACAGTGGCATCTACCACAAGGGCGGCCAGTTTTACGGGAAAACGAAGAACGGCAAATTTATGACGGAAGCGGAAGCCCAGAGCGCTGGCTATAAAGAATCGAAAAAAGACTAAGGAGACGCAATGAAACAAAAACTGATAACACGCACGCTGATCAGTCTGTGCACCTTGTTGCTGTTAGCAGGGCTGGCGGCGGCGGCCCCACAGGCGGCTTCGAACAAGACCGCCCCCCCGACGCCATCCGCGTCCGCGGCTGATCTCGTCGACTTGAATTCGGCCACCAAGGATCAACTGGATGCCCTTCCGGGCATCGGCGAGAAGTACTCGCAGAAAATTATCGACGGGCGGCCGTATAAGGCGAAAACCGACCTGGTGAAGAAGAAAGTCATTCCCCAGGCAACGTACAACAAGATTAAGGACATGGTTATTGCAAAGCAGAAGTAGATGCGATCTGATTTCCAGCGGCGCCGGTGCGAGAAATGAAGGCCGGCGCCGTCTTGTTCTAAATTGTGCGAACCGGGTTGCGAGCTACGAGGAGGTACTATGGGTCTTTTCGACGATCTAGAGAACAAGGCAGCGAGTAGCATGTTGGGCGGCAGTTCCAATCCGCTTGCCACCGGACTGCTACAGATAATCAACAATCAACCAGGCGGACTGCCCGGGTTGCTGCAATCGTTTCACGAAAAGGGACTAGGCGGACTCGCTGCTTCTTGGGTCGGAACCGGACAGAACCTGCCCATCTCCGCCGATCAATTACAGCATGTCCTCGGAAGCGATCAGGTCAAGCAACTGGCGGCAAAGGCGGGCATTTCCCCTGATGCTGCCGGTGCGGCTCTTACCCAGCTGTTGCCCGGTCTTGTCGATCGACTGACGCCGAACGGACAGATGCCTCAACACTCAAATCTTCTGGAAATGGGCATGAGCATACTGCAGTCGTTCGGGAAGACCGGAACCAACGGTTAGTTGTCAGAAGTCACGGCGGTCCGTCTACGGGCCGCCCTTTACCTCCCGGTTTTGCGGGGGAATGGTCGCCGGCGCTCTGTCCTTCTGTTCCATTGCATTCCGGTTACGGCGTGGAGGATAATCATTTCACGCTGTTTTTGTGACTGCCTGCAGACGGCGATCGTGGCCCGGTGAACCTGCCCAACTCCATTACGTTCGTCCGCATACTCTGCATCCCCCTCTTGATTTGGATTCTTTCGACAACTCGCTTGAGCAGTGCGCATGGCGAAAAGGAGTTGCTGGCCTCGGCGCTGTTCATTGGGGCGTCCATCACCGATGGCATTGACGGTTACCTGGCTCGCAAGCGCGGCCAAATCACAACGATGGGGATCCTGCTCGACCCGCTCGCCGATAAGATGCTGATTGCTTCCGCGTACATTTCCCTTGTGCAATTCAATCCCAGCCTGGTACCTGCTTGGGTCGCGGTGATCGTCATCGGTCGCGAGTTCCTGGTGAGCGGGCTCAGGGGCATTGCGGCAAGCGAAGGATTCACGATCGAAGCCAGCGATCTCGGCAAATTCAAAATGGTCGTGCAGATCGTGTCCGTGGTCGCGGTGATCCTGGATCATCGCTGGAAAGAATGGCCACTTTTTAGTGGATATTTCTTCCCCGTGCATTGGATTGCCTGGGTTGCAATCTGGTTCATGGTGTCCTTGTCGCTCATATCCGCGGTTGATTACTTTGTAGCATTCTGGTCCAAGATCGATCGGCAAGTGGTGAGGAGTCGGCGTCGGGCATTCGTGCTCAGCCGGCGAAAGCGCAATGCCGTTCCTACCTCATAGATCGCCGCCCTCTGAAACACAATCGCCGCAGCTCAGCCTGCAACAAGCTGGCGAGTTTTCCGAGGAAGAACGTGCCTGCTTGCTACGCGTAGCGCACGAGGCCATCGAGACTTTGGTGGAAAACCGGCATTTGGACATAGAAGCGCCGAATCCACATTTCCGGGAACCTCGAGGTGTCTTCACAACGATTTATCTGCACCGTGAACTGCGCGGCTGTGTGGGTTATGTTTTTCCGGTGACGAGCCTCTATCGTGCCGTGATCGAAACCGCAAGGGCTGCGGCGTCGCAAGATACACGGTTCCGTCCAGTCGGGGCTGAGGAAACCCGCCATATTCGTATATCCCTTAGCGTCATCTCCCCGCTAAGCCCCGTTCTCCCGGACCAACTGGAAGTCGGACGCCACGGGCTGGTTGTAACTCTAGGAGTTCACCGCGGTCTTTTGCTCCCGCAAGTTCCGATCGAGCACAACTGGGACCGCGTCACCTTCCTCGAACAGACTTGCCGCAAAGCCGGGTTACCCGCAGATGCATGGAGGAATGGAGCCACCCTGGAAGCCTTTACCGCCGAAGTATTCTCCGACCCTGAGAGCTAGAATCGCCCCTCACAGAATTGCGCCTTTTAGCGAGTGCTTGAGACCGAAACTCTCAAGGACGCCAGTGATGATTTTTTGCTTGTCCCATCCCTGAAGGTCCGCATCCAACCGCATGGCACGAGTGGTGGGTCGACGATGGCACAGAGGTAACATTGAATTAAGGCTCGGTTTTGGTCTATTGTGTCAAATTGTCGTTTTTGCTCGGGGAGGATGAGGATGGAACTCGGGATCGTAACAGTGCTTCTGATCGTAGCGGCTTCGTTGATACCGGGAGAGTACCACGTCGTTTTCTTCCGCTGAAACGGACACGAACCCGCCAGCGCCAATCTCAAACAGCGTTCCCGCGGGCCGTCGTTCCCAGGGTACCCGCTTCTCACCGAACTTTCTCAGCATCTCAATCAAGCTTTTTTCGCAAACTAAAAAGGGGAGGCTGTCGCCTCCCCTGAAGAACCCATGACGTCGCCGACTATTGTTGTTCGTCCAACTCGACGCCATCTCCCACATGCACGTCTTCGAGAGCGAAGACGATCATGCCGGTGGAGGTCGTCGGCGTCACGCTAATAATAACCACCTCACCGACAGCGCGTCGGGGCAATTCTCCCACATGGATATTCGGCCCTTTCGTCTTGGTCATCCAGTTGCCCTCGATCGATGGAGGCCGCTTCTGAGTATCTTCCGCGGTAGATGCCCTGAACGAAAGCGAATCAACCGGATCTGCCAGATCTGCCGAATACGAACGGACCGCTCTGAAATAGTCGCCGATCTTGATGCCTTGGTTCGTGCCCAGATTCATGTACACCTTCATCCCGGTGCCCAACTCTGAATCGAAGTCCTTTGCCAGGACTATCCGGCCGCTCGTCTTTCCCGTTTTCGGGACGAACCGATCAAATCGCAAAGGAGGGTGGAACGAAATCGGAGGTTTCTCGGCAAAAGGTACTGCAATGTCGCCAGGATTGATCGGGTCGCAGCTGTATTCGATCTGGGCAACCGCCATCTTGCTACGGGTATCCACGATTCGGACACGTCCAACTTCGCCATAGGGTTGGCCCGTCGCAGCCAGAGTCTTGGCCTGACCGGGGAACACTTCGTATCGGTTCTGATCTTTCATCTCGCGAAGGATCGTGTACTGTGCGCCTGTGTTATAGCCGCCGCCAGCCAAGTACACGATGTCCCCAGTCACAAACTTGGTGGTATTTGGGGTTTGGAGTCCACCAGCCACGAAGTTGGCGTTGGGCAAAAGGGACTTGCTGATAAAGCCTGCGCAGTATAGATCTGCGTACGTTGGCGTCTGGATCCGCTCCACCGGAAAGCTCACTGAGGTAGGCGAGGTCCCCTGTGGACCGTTCGCGTCGCCGTTTGGGGCGTCTTGTGCGACTGCCACCATCGCCGCAAAAATTATTAAAATCCCTATTTTCTTCATCTTACCTCCGTGGCCCGGATCGTCCCGTCGGCCCTGACCCACGACCATTGCAGACACAGGGGTCTCAGCCGGAAGGTAACAAGGGGGTGGGGGTGGGTCAAGGTTACGAGGGTGTCATGGGCCTTCGCTCACTGCTCTCGGAGAAAGTTAATCCGTTGTTGCATCTGGAATTATGCCCCTGTAATATCGCGCCCGACTCGCCTGCGACCTCATGATTTCTGCCCAGAGCACCTATGCGCCCCGGTTACTCCCGCTTCGGATGCCTCGGGTTTGTGTGGCAGTTACGGGCGCTGATCCATCTGAACTCATCGAGAAGGCTGAGGGACTTGCTAGGGATAATTCCTTCCTTGAGTTCAGGTTGGACTATCTTCCCAAGCCTGGCTTGGCACTTCCAAAGATCCGTGCTTTTTTCGAGATGTACCCGCACGCTGTGGTTATCGCTACCTGTCGACGCGCCTCGAATGGCGGGCGATTTCGCGGAAGCATCCCCTCACAATTGGACGTCCTCACCAAGGCCGCAGCTGCAGGTTGTCAGTTGGTCGATCTGGAACTGCAGACGGCAACCAAGTGCAAGCCCGAGCAAATACAGAAGTTACGGACTCGCGCAGCTTTGATCCTCTCGTTCCACGACCACCACGCCACCAAGAAGTTGGACGAGACGCTCGAGAAGATGCAGAAATACCCCGTCGATTTCTACAAGGTCGTGTCGACGGCGACCACGCTCTCCGACAACGTCGTGATGATGAAGTTCCTCGAAAAAGAGAGCGATCGCCACTCTCTCGTCGGCCTTTGCATGGGGGAGCAAGGAATCATCAGTCGCGTATTGGGGGTTCGGGCAGGAAGTGCTTTTACGTTTGCAGCGGTAACTCGAGAGGAACAGACAGCTCCAGGCCAGGTAACCGCCCAGGACTTGCGAGGAGTCTACCGCATCGAGCAGGTCGACGTCGCCACCCGAGTTTACGGCGTCGCAGGCGACCCTGTTTCCCATTCTTTATCCCCGATCATCATGAACACAGCGATGCGGCGTGAAAACGTCAACGCCGTCTACCTCGCGCTCCATGCCAAAACACTCAAAGACTTATTCGCTTGTGTGCGGGACATACCCATTCACGGCCTCAGCATCACCATGCCTTACAAGGAAGCGATCCTGCAGTACCTGGATAACACCGACTCGCACACCACGAAGATCGGGGCCTGTAATACGATAGTCCGGGCACAGGACGGAAAACTTTATGGCTTCAATACCGATACCGCCGGCGTGGTTCGTCCGTTGGAACAGCGGCTTGCGCTGGAAGGTGCGCGGGTTCTGGTTCTTGGAGCCGGAGGTGCCGCGCGGGCTGCCGTATTCGGGCTCAAAGAGCGCGGCTGCGAGATTTTTATCCTAAACCGAAGTGCTGCGCCGGCTCAGAAGTTGGCGCGCCAAGCAAAAGCCCGCACCATCAAACGACAGGATCTCAAGAAGTTGTCGTTCGACGTGATCGTCAACGCTACACCAGTGGGAATGTCGAATACACGCGAGTCTCCGCTCAATGAAAATGAAATCAACGCCAAGTATGTCTTCGACATGGTCTACGATCCGCAAGAGACTCGTTTCCTGAAAGCCGCGAAGGCCAGAGGCGCACAGATCATTCCTGGTATCGAAATGTTTGTTCATCAGGCTGCCCGGCAGTTTGAGATCTGGACAGGCAAGCCTGCTCCTTGGGACGATATGCTGCGTGTGGTTACGATTGCACTTCAAGAGCGAGCCGGGGCTAACCGGTAATACCGAGAGCTAGTTAACGATCTAAACCGCTTCAGCCTCAACGCTTTGCTCGTCCGCCTCCCTCGCCAACATTACCGTCTCGAAAATGAGACGAAGAACGTTCCAGTGACTCCAAGTCAAATCGGGATTGGTTTTACTGAAACGAATCAATGCCACGAAGTTGTTGCAATTTTGCATGTGACGGAAGTAATATGCCGATAGGACGCATCAACAAAAAGCGATTCGCGTCCGTTCTCGTCGTAGCTGCCCTTTCTTCCAGATTTAGAGAGTCGGACCCTACTTTTCGCGAATGCAAAAGAGACCGCTTTCCCGTCTCTGTTCAGATTCGGAGAGATCGAATATGGCGTGGTACGCATACTGCCTGACTGAACATCAGGCTCTCCCCAATGGTACCCGTGCCCGGCGTCCCTTCCTGCTGGAAGGCATACAGGGTGTGAATGGAGCCCCCGTCCTTAGCTACCCAAGTGGAGACTTCGCTGTGGTCGTTAGCGAATACGACCGCGCGACGCACCAAGTGGATGAGAAAACCGTTCTCGAACACGCTCGCGTGGTAAGCGTCTGCTTCCGCAACGGAACGGTTCTGCCGTTTCGCTTTGGGACCGTTTTCGACAGCGATGACGCCCTTCGCCAAGCCGTTCGCTCGAACCGTCGCACCTTCGGGGTGAGCGTTGAAAAGTTGCGCGGTAAATCGGAGATGCGCCTCAAACTGGTGGTCCGAGACGGATCCCTGCGCGACGCGATGATGAATGTGGAACTGCCTGATACGGTTGGGCGAGAATATCTCGCCAAACTCCGCGAGAAGGCCTCTAAGGAGCGCGAGAGACAAACCAAAGCCAGAGCCCTTTCAGTGCAGGTGCATAAGCTCTTCAACCCCCTCGAAGAGGAAGTAAGCTGCAAAAAGGTGGCCTCAGACGGCATGCTTATCGATATCGCCCATCTCATCGATTCGAAATCGGTCGAAAAATACCAAAACCGGTATTCCATGGCGGCCAAGCAACTGAAGAACTGCGAGCTTCTGATCAGCGGGCCGTGGCCTCCCTACCATTTCTTGCCGGGCAAGCTGCGCACGGTGGCCGGCAACAGCTAAGTTCCATACCTCGCGCAAAACCCCGCCCGCGTTGGGCGGGTTTTTCTTTTCAATTCCAGCTTTCGAAAGCAGTGGACTGCAACGTATGTGCAGCATTCTGCACTTACCGATAAAACCGTTCCAATCCCGGTTTAGAAGCTGGCGACGTCCTGACCACGCGTTAACTCGCTTGCCAGCAAACAGTTAGAGTGACGAAGATCACAATCGGGTGTGACCAGTTTCCTTTGGCTCGGCAAGTGCATAAATCCTGTACAACAAAAGAGGCCGCAAACAGCAACATGACCTTCACCACAACTCATAGTTCTCGACAACTCCCGATATCTCGCTCTGCCCGTCAGAGCGACACCTTGCAAAGTCTTCCCTGACTTCCCGCCTTTCTGCCTCTTTGAATAGTGGCCCCAGGAATGGGGCCGCTTTTTTTGCGAGCCGATCGAGCCTTGTAAAAATGTCGCTTTCCCGGTGCAGACACTGTTTGTCTCCTGTATGCTTTTCAACGTCCACAAAAACTCAGTCTCGTGGAGGGCACTATGAGGGACATCTATCTGGTGCTGCGGGAGAAAGAACTCGAGGTTGTTCGTGTGCGTCAGGAAATTGATGCGCTGCGTGCGATCATTCCACTTCTCGCCGATGACGACGAAGACCCGCCCGCCACTCCGATTTACCCCCTGCGCGCCATCAGTCGCGACTGACGAAAATAGACTCTGCTCCAAGCGATGTTGGCGCGATGCCTGTAGTAGACTGACGCGTCTCGGCAGTTCCTGCGGTCAGCTACGACAAATAGGATCTCAATAGCATTTGCGAATTTCTCGCCCAATGTGCACTCGCGGTACGCGGAGTTTCTTCTCGCCGGCGCCGCGGAAAAACCATTTCTTCCGTATTCCTCCAGGACTCGCGGCTCTCTTGCTGTTGGTGATTGGGGCTTTTTCCATCCAAACTTCCGCAAGCCAGGAGAAGCCGCAAAAAGCCGCCGACCCTGTTCAGACCACAAAAGTCTCCGCGGCTTTTCCCTTGGAACTGGTGAATCAGCTCACCTCTCTTCGCGACGCCGCCCTGAGCGACGACTACGCATTCAAGCAACTCTCCCACCTGACAGAAAATATCGGCCCTCGTCCGAGCGGGTCTCCTCAGGCCCAAAAAGCTGCGGAATATGTCGCCGAAGAGTTCCGCAAGCTGGGACTTGAAGCTCGCCTTGAGGAGGTCACCGTTCCGCACTGGGTCCGCGGGGCTGAAACCGCGGAACTTGTCGAATTCCCGGGTCAGGTTTCCGGCACTAGCCAAAAGATTGTCGTGACCGCCTTGGGAGGAAGCACTGCTACACCTGCGAATGGTTTGACTGCAGAGATTGTGGTTGTCCGCAACTTCGACGAGCTCAATACCCTCGGCCGCAGCAAAGTTGCTGGCAAGGTCGTTTTGTTTAACTTCCCTTTTGACGTGCGGAAAGCTGAGGCCGGTCTCGCTTTGGAGGCCTATACGGAGGCTGTCGTCTATCGTGGCTCGGGAGCGAAAGCGGCCGCGGACCTGGGTGCTGTCGCATCCCTGGTTCGCTCGGTGGGCGGAGCTGCGTTCCGCCTTCCTCACACCGGTTGGAGCGCTCCCGCCGGCATTCCGGCCGCAGCAATTACGGTGGAAGACGCGGACTTGATCGCGGACCTGGCTCAAGAAGGAAAAGTGAGCATCCACCTGACACTTACGCCGCAGAGTCTGCCCGACACCAGAGGATACAACGTTGTGGCAGATCTACTGGGCACCGAACATCCTGAACAAATCGTAGTCGTCTCGGGGCATTTGGACTCATGGGACCTTGGCACAGGAGCGATCGACGACGGGGCTGGCGTTGTGGTCGCAATGGAGACTGCTCAGTTGCTACAGCAATCGCACCTGCATCCGAAACGGACGATCCGCGTCATCGCCTGGATGGATGAGGAGAGCGGCGGCCGCGGCCGCCAGGCCTATACTGCAGCGCATTCGTCGGAGTTTGCGGACCATGTCGCTGCGATCGAGAGCGACCTGGGGGCAGGTCACCCGCTCGGTTTCGATGTGAAAATGAGCGCCCCTGCAGTCGACTTCTTGAAACCAGTTCAGAACGTCCTTTTGAGCTTTGGAGCAAGTCTCATTAAGCCAATTGCGTTCAGCCCAGGTTCTGACATCGCGGGGATGGCGGCAGCGGGCGTGCCGACTCTCGGGATCATGCAGGATGGGCGTGCCTACTTCAACTATCACCACACGGCCGCCGACACTCTCGATAAGGTCGCGCCAGCAGAATTGCGCGAGAACGCAGCCGCCATGGTTGTGATGGCGTATGCGTTGGCCTCGAGTACCTCACCACTTCCGCGTTGAGTTTTGTCCCAAAAACAGTTCTTACAGCCCTTCGACCAAGGCTCTACGCGAATCCCCCCTGTTGACGCATCTTCTTTTTGGAGCTTATGATTTTTGTTTGGCCTGAGGGGTTTTGTGGCTATGTAGCTGCGGCCCTGGTTGTAGAGCATGGACCATGGATAAGAAAAAGCTCGAGTTATTTAAAAAACGCCTGGAGACCCGGCAACAAGAGTTGCGCCGGACCGTATCCCGCACAGAACAGGACGGCCGTTCCGCCGATGAGGATTCGACGCAGGATATCGCCGATAAGGCCGCGAATTCCTACAACAAAGAGTTTCTCTTTCACCAGAGCAACAATGACCGCCAGCTCCTTCAGATGGTCGAGAACGCTTTGTCGCGGATTCGTGAAGGCAGTTTCGGGGAATGTATCCATTGCGGAAAAGAGATCAACGCCAAACGTTTGGAAGCCGTACCTTGGACCCGACACTGCATTGAGTGTCAGGAGAAATTGGAGCAGGGCTTGCTCGAGGAAACCCCCAAATAATTCGCTTGAACAAATCAGGCCGCCACCCCAACGCTGGCGGCTTCGTATTTTCCCCTCCCAGAAACCTCGGACATCCCGCTGGGCCAGGCTCAACCTTTGACGCTGCTGTTTTTAGCCTGTAGACTGAGCGCTTGACAGCCTACAATTGTTCTTAGAATTGAGGAGTACGTGCGCGCAGAAACTCGCCATCAACTGAAGACCGACCGCTTCACACAAGCCACGATCGGCGCTGCTGAAGCAACTGCCCACTGGACGGTCGAACACAAAACAAAGCTCATCGCGGGCGTCGCCGCGGCCGCGGTGATCGTAATCGCTGGCTTCGGTATTTGGTACTACCTCGGGCAGCAGGACGACAAGGCCAACCTCGAACTGACTCAGGCTGTGCGTACCTTGCAGACTCCGATTCGCCCCGCCGGATCCCCCGCGATGCCGAACGTGCCTTCATTCGCGTCCGCGCAAGAGCGTGGGACGGAAGCCAAGAAGCAGTTGCAGGCCGTGATTGACGAGTATCCCCACACTCACACTGCGGACATTGCCAGATATCTCCTCGGAACCACAGCAGTCGAACTCGGCGATAAGGCCACGGCGGAGCGCGAACTGAAGGATGTCGCCTCCAGCCACAATTCCGATCTGGCCGCTCTCGCCAAGATGGCTCTTGCCTCGTTCTACGCCAATACCAATCGCGGGAAAGAAGCCTCTGACCTTTACAAGCAGTTGCTCGACAAGCCCACCATCACGGTGAGCAAGGTGATGGCTCAGATGCAACTTGCCTCTCTCTACGAGTCTTTGCAGCAGCCCGCCGAAGCGAAGAAAATCTACGAGCAGATTGTGAAGGAAAACCCCAAGAGCCAGGCCGAGTCCATCGCACAAACCAAACTGCAAGCCATGAAGTAAACCTTGGCGAAACCGAGGTTCAGCCGCATAGCTGGCGTTCTCCCCTCATGCACTCCGTGACGCAAAGAGTCTCTGCCACTCTTCGAACTTTGCCGGCGGAAGAAGTCCCGCTTTGACATTTGTAGCAACGTGCTCCTTCCGTCCCATTCCGACAAGTGACACTGCGAGCCCAGGAGTCGACCGCGAGAACTGAATCGCATTCTCCGCGTCCGACTTCATTCCCAATGTCTGGCCAACGAACTTCGGCAGCCCATGGGCCAGGCGCCCCTGGTAAAGCGTTGCGCTTCCAACTACGGTGATCCCGAGTGCGGCGGCGGCGTCTAGTAACGAAACGCTCTTTTTCCCCACGATCTGATTAGCAAGGAGGTAGGCTTCCGGCATCGCGAGATTGAAAGGCAATTGCACGAAACGAAAATGATGGCCGTCGCCCCCAGCCTCGTGCGCAACCTCGACCACCGACTGCAAGCTGATGTAATCTCGCGCGCCATCCGGAACTCGAAACGCATTCCATGTGGCCAGCCCATAATTTCCGATCTTCCCCGCCTTTACCGCGCTTTCCAGTGCCCCAAAAGCACGCTTCAACCTCTCGTAAAAGACTTCGACGGAGACCTCGGCAAGCTGCGTTTCCGGATTGTGCAGGTAAAACAGATCGACGGTCTCGAGCCCCAGATTCGTGCACGAGCGCTCGATCTGGTTCCGCAGGTACCCGGGCGACATGCAATGCATACCCCCGACCAGTTCCTTCGGATCGAGAATCCCGGTCTGCACGTACTCGTGCACGAAATAGCCTCGCGGATCGGGAGGCAGGTTGCCATCGAACGATAAATAACCCGCTTTCGTGCAGACAAAAATCTCGTCGCGTTTCAGGGCACCGCGCCCTACAAGATCTGCCACGGCCGCCCCGATATTGCGCTCCGACCGTTGATGGCGATAGTTGATTGCCGTATCAAGCACGTTGATGCCCGACCGAAGCGCCAGCGCAATGGCCTCGCTGTATTCAACATCTGCAGCTTCGTCAGGTTCACCCAGGTAAGTCCCTAGACCGATCGAAGACAGCCACGGCGTCCCGCCCCGCGCGCCGTGACTGGTACAACGGAAAAAGTCCGCCTCGCTCAGTTGAGGAAACCGCTCTCGGTAGCGGCCTGTCCCTTCGATGCTGGCGGTCCCCACAATCATGGGCATTCAGTGTACCGCTTAGCTTGTGAAAACAGAGCGAAACCTGTTCTTGCTGCAAGGCGCAATTCCAAGCCCGAACTAGGTTGCGTGCGGATTACGCAGGTAATGAGCGTCGTCAGTTTGGCCTTCGATCCTGACCTTTCGGTCCCCGACAATCTAAGCGGACCTTCGTGCTGCGGAGTTTGGAATGCCATTCGTACTACGATCCCTTTCCGTTCTCGTACTCCTCTGCCTCCTTCTGACAATTGGCGCTTCGGGTCAGCAGCCGGCACCGACTGCGCCGGCATTACAAGCACAAGCCACCCCACCCGCTCCAGAGACGCAAAGCCTCGCCGACGTCGCTCGCAAGCTTCGCAAAGACAAGCCTGCGGAAATCAAGATGACGGATGTCGACGAGAAGGAGCTTTTCCGCTCCGTCGATAAAGTTTTCGAGTTTGCCAGCGATGATACGGGCTTTCCAAAGCGGAGTGGTGTCAAAAAGAAGCTTGTCGGCCAGTCCGACATCGAAAAATTCACCAAGGATCGTCTGGCGCGCGCAGATTTCTCGCAACGCTTCGCACGCTCCGAACTGACGATGAAGAAGTTCGGCCTGCTCCCGCGGGACTTCAACCTGCGTGAATTCCTCGTGAAGTCGAATGGCCAGTCCATCGCCGGGCTCTACGATGATGAAACTAAGATGATCTGGCTGCTGAACACCGTCTCGATGGACAAACAAGGGCCGATTCTCGCCCACGAACTCACCCACGCCTTGCAGGATCAGAACTACGATCTTCAGCATTGGGCAAAAGCCGGTGTTAAGCCCGCTGCGAAGGCTCAGCCCGGCAATGGAGATGACGTCAACGACGAGAGTACGACCGCCCGCCATGCCATCGTTGAAGGCCAGGCCATGGTGGTCTACCTCGATTATTTATTAGCGCCGTTCGGTCGCAACTTGAAAGATACGCCCGGCGTAGTTGCATCCATGGAGGATGCTGCTGTCTCAGCCACTATCGATACCGAACTCATGCACAAAGCCCCAATGGTGCTGCGCGAGGCAGGCAGCTTCCCTTATCGCGACGGTCTGTTCTTCGAAGCCGACATCCTCGCCCAGCGTGGCAAGCAGGCAGCATTCCAAGGGGTCTTCGCGCAGCCTCCACGCAACACTCACGAGGTTTTCGACTCGAAAGCCTACCTTGAACATGCCAAGCTGACGCCGATCCAGATTCCCGATGTCCGCTCATTACTGAGCAAAGACTACGAGGTCTTCGACGCCGGATCCTTCGGAGAACTCGACGTCCGCGCGCTCCTCAAACAGTTCGGTGACAAGCACGGCGCCACTGACTTCGCCCCGGCATGGGAAGGCGGCAGCTACGTCGCTTTCAAACGGACGCTGCTCACTGCCGGCGCCGAACCGACGACCGCCGACGTCGCCCTTCTGTATGTATCGCACTGGAAAACCTCACAGGCGGCCGAGCATTTCGCGCGCTTTTACGCCACTACGGTGTCAAAGCGCTATCAGAATGCGGTCGTGCAGGCTGTTCCCACCTGCGCCGCCGCACCATGCCCGACCGGAGCCGCCCAGGTCTCAACCGAAGAAGGTCCGGTGATTGTCGAAGAATGGCCCGACAACACGGTCATCGTTTCCGAGAGTTTCGACAGCGCCACCGCCGCCAAGCTCAGCGCAGCGATTCGCACCGCTTCCGCCGATCGCCGCGCCGATGCTACGCCCCTACCCGAACTCGCTCCCCGGCTCTACTCGCTACCGGCGTTCCGGGCATTTCAGGAGCACATTGGTCAACAGATTGTGAGAGCCTTGATCAGCTTGCGTTAGGCGACTGGCGCTGGTCGGAAATGCCCGTGGCACCCTAACGAATCCGTGACCGCTGACATTCCCCTTTCTCACTATTTCCGCTACCATGTTGGGCTTCGCACACAACCAACGGGGCCTACATGGCAGATTTCACTCTTCGCGTTAACGGCAGCGATCGCAAAGTTAGCGTCGCGCCCGAAACTCCACTTCTCTGGGTTCTCCGCGACATTCTCCAACTGACGGGAACGAAATTCGGATGCGGTGCCGGCCTGTGCGGCGCCTGCACGGTCCACGTCGACGGAGCCTCCACTCGCTCCTGCTCCATTCCAGTCTCGCAGGTAGCCGCCAAGAACATTACGACCATCGAAGGCCTCTCGCCGAACAGCCAGCATCCGCTGCAACAGGCATGGATCGCCGAAGAGGTCCCGCAGTGCGGATACTGCCAGAGCGGCCAGATCATGGCCGCGGCCGCCCTGCTTGCCAAGACACCGAACCCTAGCGAAGAACAGATCGCGTCATTCATGTCGGCGAACATCTGCCGCTGCGGAACGTACGACCGCATCCGCCGTGCCATTCAGCGCGCCACGCAAGGCGGAGGTGCCCGATGAGTCCCCTCTCCCGCCGCGAGTTCATCACCGCCGGAGCCGCCGCAGGCGCCGGACTGATCATCGGCTTCTATCTCCCCCATGGATCCAGCGGCTCTCCAGGTGGCGCCTTCTCGCCCAACGCTTATTTGAAGATCACTCCCGATAACAAAGTCACCATCGTCGTTGCACGCTCCGAGATGGGCCAGGGCGTCCGCACGTCCCTTCCCATGATCCTCGCCGAAGAACTCGAGGCCGATTGGAAGCAGATCCAGATCGAGCAGGCGGGTGCCAGTACCCTCTTCGGTGATCAGACGACTGGTGGCAGCGCCAGCGTCCGCACCACCTGGGATCCCATGCGCAAGGCCGGCGCCGCAGCCCGCGAAATGCTGATCTCCGCCGCCGCGCTGCAATGGAGCGTCGCCCGAACATCCTGCAAGGCCGAGAACGGCACTGTCGTTCACTCGGCCTCGAACCGTCGCGCGACCTACGGCGAGCTCGCCTCGAAAGCAGCAACACTTCCCGTACCCACCGACGTCCCCTTAAAGCAGGCCAAGGACTACAAGATCGTCGGAAAGCCCATTCCCCGCCTCGACACTCCCGCCAAGGTAAACGGTTCCGCCGAGTATGGCATCGATTTCCGCTTGCCCGGGATGAAGTACGCCGTCCTCGCCCGCTGCCCGATCATCGGCGGCAAGGTCGCCAGCTTCGACGATAAAGAAGCCCGGAAGATCTCCGGTGTTAGTTATGTCGGCAAGATTTCCGACTCTTCGGTCGCGGTAGTCGCCGACAGCGTTTGGGAAGCCATGGAGGGCCGCCGCGTCCTGCAAGTCAGCTGGGACGACGGCCCCAACAAGGACCTGAACTCTGGCGATATCACGCGCGGGCTCCACGAGGCGGCATCAAAGAAAGGCGTCCCACTCTACTCAGTGGGTGACGTCGCAAAGGTATCGGGCCGTCACATTGAAGCCGCCTACGAACTACCCTTCATGGCGCACGCCCCCATGGAGCCCGGGAACGCCACGGCTCATTTCCAGGGATCCAAATGCGAGATTTGGGCTCCGACTCAGGTCCCCCAGGACGTTCGCGACGCGGCGTCCGCCGCCGTTGGTCTCGATCCGGACAACGTTAAAGTGAACGTCCTTCTCATCGGCGGAGGGTTCGGCCGCCGCCTCGAACACGACTATGCCGTCGAAGCCGCACAAGTCTCCAAAGCAATCAATGGCCCCGTCAAGGTGATCTGGACCCGCGAAGACGACATGCGTAACTCGACCTACCGCCCTGTGAGCTATCACAAGCTAAGCGCCGCACTCGACGGTCAGGGATGGCCAATCGCCTTTACGCATCACTTCATCTCTCCCTCCATCAACGCGCAGAAGGGTTCTCAGGGCGAAGGGGGAGTCGATCCTGACCTCAAAGATGAGGCAGCACTGGTGTATTCCTTCCCCAACGCGCTGCTCGACTACATTCAAACCGAAACGCCTGTTCCATTAGGATGGATGCGCTCCGTCTACGCCCTGCAGGCCGCGTTCGCCAGCGAATGCTTCATCGACGAATTGGCCACTGCCGCGGGAAAGGATCCGCTGGCCTACCGCCTGCACCTGCTGCAGAAAGATGAGGACATCAAGTACTTCGACGCAACCTGGCGCACCGCCCGCATGCGGGGCGTCCTGCAGCTTGCCGCCGACAAAGCCGGGTGGGGCAAGCCCCTCCCCTCCGGTCACCATCAAGGGATCGCCTGCTTCGGCTGCTTCAGCACCTACGCCGCGCAGGTAGTCGAGCTTTCCATGGAAGGAGATCAACCACGCATTCACCGCGTTGTTGGAGCCATGGATTGCGGTCAGGTGGTCAACCCCAACATCCTGGAACAGCAATTGCACGGAGGAGTCATTTACGGCCTGGCTAACGCGCTTCGCGCCAGGATTACGATCGAGAAAGGTCGCGTCGTTCAAGGCAATTTCGACGACTATGCCCCCATGCGTATGAACGAGGTCCCGAGCGTCGAAGCATATTTTGTTGAGAGCTCCGAACCGCCGTCCGGTGCGGGCGAGCCACCGATTCCTCCTTTAGCCCCGGCAATCTGCAACGCGATTTACGCCGCCACCAAGAAGCGCATTCGCGCTTTGCCGATTCTGAGCTGACATGGGGTACAAGGCATTCCCACGCTCCGGCCTCCTTGGCCTGCTGGCGCTTCTGTTAACGGTACAGCTCCGGGCGCAAACACCGTCCTCCTCTGTTCCTGAACAGCGCCTGAACCACCTTCGCCACGGCATCAATCTCAGCGAGTGGTTCGCACAGGTCTACGATCCCAAGGGATACACGAGGGAGCACTTTCAATCCTGGACCTCCGCCCAGGACATAGCCCTGATCAAAGCGATGGGTTTCGATCACGTGCGTCTGAGCGTGAACCCGGAACCGATGTTCCGCCATAACCACGCCGACGAAATTCCTTCTGACTATCTCGCCTACGTCGATGACGCCGTCAAGATGATCCTCGACCAGGGTCTCGCCGTCGTCCTCGACATTCATCCGGAGAGCGATTTTAAAGGCAGACTCTCTCAAGACGACTTCGTCGAGCAGTTTGCCGACTATTGGCGGGCTCTAGCACGCCACTACTCTGCCTATGATCCCGATCGCGTCTTTCTCGAAATTCTGAATGAACCGGAGATGTCCGATCGCTATCGCTGGTTCGGGGTTCAGGCAAAACTGGCGGTTGCGATTCGCCAGGGGGCACCACGGCACACCATCATCGCAACTGGAGCCCTATGGGCTGCGGACGATCAGTTACTTTTCCTGGAGCCGCTGCGCGATCCCAACGTGATCTACAACTTTCACTTCTACGAGCCACACGTTTTCACGCACCAGGGCGCCACTTGGGGTGTGAATCATTGGCACTTCGTCAAAGGCCTGCCTTACCCTTCCGACCCGCGGTCCGCGCAAAAGGTCGCTGCTCTCGAACCAGATCCCCTGAATCGGCTCTACGTCGCACGCTATGGAAGCGACCATTGGAACGCCGACCGCATTGATGCCGAGATCTCTCAGGTTTCGGAATGGGCGAAACAAAAAGCAGTTCCCGTCGTCTGCAACGAGTTTGGCGTCTATCGCAAGAATGCCGACCCCAACGACCGTGCCGCCTGGCTGCACGATGTCCGCACGTCGCTGGAAAACCATGGCATTGGGTGGGCGATGTGGGACTATAGCGGCAGCTTCGGCGTAGTGACCAGGCAGAACGGAAAGCCTGTGGCGGATGAAACTGCCCTTAAAGCACTCGGGCTGAAAACCCCTTGATTGACCGCGGTGGCATGCTTGCCCAGTGACCGCATTGACACCCCCTTGCCCCTCCCATTATTCTTAAGTGTTGCTCCCTGGAGAACTTACGCCTCTGGGCGTGTTCCGCGGGCCTTCGCGGTATCAAAAGGTGGGCGCGGAGGTTCCCGATGTTCATCGAAATTGCCGAGCTAGAACTCCATCCCATTGATTTCCAAGAGGAGTTTCTTCCGGGCGTCATCGATCTGGGAGCCGACGTGCGCCAGTTCACGCCGCTGAAAGCCAGCGGCCGGGCTCAGTTGGTCGAAGAGCATCACGGCAAGCGCAATGTAATCAAAGATATACGGTTGCAAGGGGAGTTGACGACGAATCTGGAACTCCCCTGCGCCCGCTGCCTCGACCCGGTTGTGCAGAATGTCGTTCGACCCTTCGAGCTGCTGTATCGCCCGCAGGGCACCGACGCCGGTAAAGAAGAACTCTCGATTACCGCGACCGAAGCCGAAGTGGGGTACTACCGGGGTGAAGGGATCTTGCTCGAGGACGCGCTTCGCGAGCAAGTCCTCCTGGCAGTTCCCATAAAAGTAGTTTGCCGCGACGAGTGCAAGGGGCTTTGCCCGGCCTGCGGCAGAAATCAGAATATCGAACCATGCTCCTGCGCGCCGCCCCTGGGCGATCCGCGCTGGTCGGCCCTGAAAGACATTCGCGAGAAGCTCGACCATTGACTTCGTCGCAAGCACCGCAAAAGTAAAGACGTAGATAGCAAGATTCGCGATATAACTCGAATTCCGGCCGCGCCCAAGTGGCTTGGCCCAATGAGGAATTATCCATGCCAAATCCGAAACGGAGACACTCTCAGAAACGAACCTCCACCCGCCGCGCCCACGACGCGCTTTCCAAGCACTCCCTCTCCGAGTGCCCGAACTGCCACGAGAAGAAGATGCCGCATCGCGCCTGCGCCAAGTGCGGCTACTACAAAGGACGCGAAGTAGTGGAAGTAGAAGAAGCCAGCTAAGCCTCGTCACGCGACTCCATGCCAAGCGTCATAGCTCTGGATGCGATGGGTTCGGATCGCGCCCCCCGACCGGAAATCGAGGGCGCGATACACGCCGCCCGTCAATTCGGCACGCGCGTCCTCCTGGTTGGGCCCGAGGATCGCATTAAGGCAGAGTTGTCGCGTCACCGCTGGATCTCCCAACTTCCTTTCGAAATCGTTCATGCCAGTGAAGTGATCACCATGGAGGACAAGGCTGCTCAGGCAGTCCGGTCCAAGCGGGATTCCTCCATGCGTGTCGGCGTCCGGCTCGTGCGGGAAGGCCGCGCGGCAGGTTTCGTCACGGCTGGCAATACCGGCGCCGCCATGGCAACGGCAAAGATGGTGCTCGGCGCACTGCCCGGAGTTGATCGGCCCGCCCTTGCCGCCGTCTTCCCAACGGCGGTCGGAACTGGCGCAATGCTGCTCGACGTGGGAGCAACCGTCGACTGCGACGCGCACAATCTTGAGCAGTTCGCTCTGATGGGTGAAATTTATTTTCGCTCCATCTTCGGCACTAAGCGCCCACGCGTCGGCCTGCTTTCGATCGGCGAGGAAGAAACCAAGGGCAACTTGCTCACCCGCGAATCTTTTCAGTTGTTGAAGCAACTGCCTCTGAATTTCGTGGGCAATGTCGAAGGACGCGACCTCTACAACGGCAACGTGGATGTGATTGTCGCCGACGGATTCGTGGGGAATGTCGCGCTGAAGATTTCCGAGGGTGTGGTCAACCTTGTCCGTGCCGCTTTGAAGGAAGCGCTCCAGGCCACCGTTACAAGGCAAGTAGGCTACTTGCTGTCACGCAGCGCATTCGGAGACTTTAAAAAGCGACTCGACCATACCGAGTATGGAGGCGCCCCGCTGCTGGGAATCAAAGGCGTGTGCATCATCACCCACGGTTCCTCCAACGCAAATGCCATCAAGAATGCAATCCGTGTGGCATCTGAATTCGCCGAAAGCCGGGTAAATGACGAAATCGAGAAGGGCATTGCGGCCATTCGACCGGTGACCGCCTGAGCCGTTTGATAAAGACTTTCCTCTTGACCGGCACACGGCGTGGAGAAACCCTTATTTCTTAAGAAGCTTTTCGTCTGTCATCACTTGCTAGACAGCCTTACTAACTTTTATGACCTTGATCGCATTCCTTTTCCCCGGCCAGGGATCCCAGGCCGTCGGCATGGGCAAAGAACTGGCCGAGCACCACACCGTCGCGCGACACACCTTCGCGGAAGCGGACGAAGCCCTCGGCTACAAGCTCTCGCATCTATGCTTCGATGGCCCTGAAGAACAATTGCGCCTGACCGAGATTACCCAGCCCGCGATCCTCACAGCGTCCGTTGCCGTGTGGCGCGTTCTGAAAGAAAAAGGTATGACGCCTTCTTTCGTTGCCGGTCATAGCCTCGGCGAGTACTCCGCGCACGTCGCCTCCGGTACGCTGGATTTCCCTGACGCGGTCCGGGCCGTGCGCAATCGCGGCAAATATATGCAGGAGGCCGTGCCATTCGGTGTCGGAGCGATGGCTGCAATCCTTGGCATGGAGCTGGAAAAAGTCGACGCCCTCTGTGCCGACGCTGCGCAGCACGAAATCTGTGAGCCCGCGAACATCAATTCGCCCGACCAGATCGTCATCTCCGGCAACACCCCGGCTGTGGAGCGTGCTGCGAAACTTGCCACAGAACGCGGCGCCAAGCGCGCCGTCATGCTCCCGGTCAGTGCACCCTTCCATTGTTCGTTGATGAAACCCGCTCAAGATCGGCTCGAAACTGACTTGACCGCTCTTACCTTTCAAAAGCCGGAGATTCCCGTTGTCTGCAACGTCGATGCGGCTCTGGTTAACACGCCTGACGCAGCTCGGAGCGCTCTCGTCCGCCAGGTCACTGGATCCGTCAAGTGGGAGCAGTCGATGCATCTTTTGATCGCGCAAGGCGTGGATCGCTTTATAGAGGTCGGACCAGGAAAGGTACTTTGTGGACTTATGCGCCAGATCGATCGGTCGAAAGCCTGCTCGAGCGTGGGCGACGAAGCCTCCCTCCAGAAAACGCTGGAACAACTGGCGCAGTCCTGAGTTGTGGCAAGGAGATTTTGGACTTACTTCGATTAGGCTAACTACACGGCGAAGGACTGAACGTCTTCTCTGTCTTTTGCACGTAAATCTGCTCGTGCTCTGCCCGCTGGTTGACGATCACTTCTACAATCACTCCGCTCCCGCCCTTCGGACACTCGCCCGACGCATAGATCTTGTAACCCTTCACCAGGCCCCACTCACCGCCTGGCCCCCAGTCCCGATAAAAGTCGCTGTACGGATAGAGCGGATATTTTTGCGGATGTTGCCGCCATGATGGATCTGCCATGTATAAGCCGTAGGCTGTTTCAAACTCCTGTCGCTCCAGGGCCGTGAAGAACTTGTCAACCAGGCGCTCCTCAGGCCAATAGCGAAAGCGATACGCCAGGAACCCTAGCACCAGAAGTATCCCAACGATGCCCACGATGCGCCTTTTCCGCCGGCGCGCTCCTGCCTCGTCATACTCCTTGGCATCCATCAGCGTCATAGGCTTCTAGCATAACGGAAACCATGGACCGCCAAAAGGTTCCCGCCGCCGTACTTTGCTTCATTCGTTAACGAAGACCGCTCTCGAACTGGTCGCACGTTGGAATGTGTCACACGCGCAGTTCCACGACCGTAGCTCCACCTCCCCCTTCATTCTGCGGAGGCTCTGAGACCGCCGCCACGTGTGGGTGCTTTTGCAGAAACTGCCGCAGTGCCTTCCGTAGAATCCCCATGCCGCTTCCGTGGACAACCCGGACACGAGACACTCCCGCAAGAAATGCGCGATCCACGAACTTTTCAACTTCGCTGGTAGCCTCGTCCACTGTTCGGCCGATGACATTAATCTCTGTAGGAACTCCACCGCTATCGGCGCGACCCAGCGATACCGAAATCCCCCTGGCGCGAGCCGCCGCGACCGGTGAGTCGGCAGCCCGAACGATCACTTCTGCAATGTCCTCGCGGGCGACTTTCATCTTCATCGCGCCGATTTCAATCTCAAAATGACGATCGTCCAGCCGCCTGGTCACTACACCCGGCCGCCCCACCGACTTCAACTTGACCGTGTCCCCTTCCGATACATGCTTTACCAGGCTCGGCTGCGCATGTGGATCACCCTGGTCAGCCCCAGTCGAATGAGCCACGATGGTTGAGTCAAACTGCTCTCTGAATTCCCGACGCAACTTCGCAATGCGGCGCTCGGCATCCTTAGAGAGCTTCTGCGCGGCGGCCCGGTCCTGGATTGCGTTGACCGTCTCCCGGGCGTGATATTCGAAATCTTTGAATAGGGCCTCAAGTTTTTTCTCCATCTCGCGAACCTTGACTTGCTGCTCCTTCTTTCCTTCGGCCACCAGCTTCGATTTCTCGGCGTCCAACTCTTTCTCCCGGTTGCGCAACCGCAGACCTTCCGCTTCCACATCGCGCAACTGTGCGTGCAACCGGTCAAGGAAGTGTGCGATGTCCTGCGTCTGTGTCCCGATGCGCGCCCGCGCCGCTGCGATAATTTCAGGATTCAGGCCAAGACGCTGCGCGATGTTGATCCCCGCCGACGCGCCCGGCACTCCGATCCGCAACTCGTAGGTAGGCCGCAGTGTGGACTCGTCGAACCCGACTGCCGCATTCACCACACCCGGTGTGTTTACTCCGAACACCTTCAGAGAAGTGTGGTGCGTCGAAATAATGGTAGTTGCCCCAATGCGACGGAAGTGCTCTGCAATTGCCACCGCGAGCGCCGCCCCTTCCTCCGGATCTGTCGCCGAGCCAAGTTCGTCAAGTAAAACGAGCGAATGCGGCGTCGCCGTCCGCGAAATAAAGTCGATGTTCGTAACATGGGCAGAAAATGTTGAGAGATTCTGCTCAATCGACTGATAGTCGCCGATGTCGGCAAGCACGGCATCAAACACCGGAAATTCCGCTCTGTCGGCAGGAACCGGAATCCCGGATTGCGCCATCAGCGCAAGCAGGCCCACCGTTTTCAGCGCTACGGTTTTTCCCCCGGTGTTCGGACCGGTAATGACAAGTTCTCGGCGCTCTCCCTCGAGTTCAATAGAGATCGGCACCACGCGCCCGCCCTTTGAACGCAGATTCCGCTCGAGCAATGGGTGGCGTGCTTTCTCCAAAATCATGCGGGCTGATCCCCTTCCGGAAGAAGAATCCGGATCCGACGGAAAGCCGGCTGCCACGCAAAAATAGTCCTCGGCGAAACGCGCCTTCGCGAACTGCAACTCGAGTTCCGCTAACGCCTCGACCGCGTTCCCGATCGCCTCCGATTGCTCGCCAATGCGTTGTGTCATTTCCACGAGAATGCGGTGAATCTCCGCCTGTTCTTCGTCGAGCAAACGGACCAGGTCGTTGTTTTGTTCGATCGTCTCAATCGGCTCGATATATACCGTCTGCCCGCTCGAACTCGATCCGTGCACGACGCCGGGCACTCGTCGTTTTTGTTCAATCTTCACCGGAATCACAAACCGCTCTCCGCGGATCGTCACCAGTTCGTCCTGAACCGTGCCACCCTCGGCGAGCCGGCGGAGATAACCTCGCAGCGAGTCTTGGATGGCGCGCTTCTGCTTGTCGATATCTCTCCGAATTCGAGCCAGTTCAGCCGAAGCTTTGTCTTCCAGCGTTCCATCGGGTTGAATCTTGTTGCGGAAAAAGCGCAGGAACTCAGTGAAATCGCTGATCGTCGAAGACAGTCCCGGGACTGCCGTCCACTCTTTCATCGCAGCCGGCGGACTCAGCGCAATTTCCCGCCACTCCGCCGCGCGGTCCACCACTAGAACGACATCGCGGATCTCCAGCGTTTCTAGCGCTGCGCCAGCAATGCGCGACTTGTCCAGGAGTTTCTCGATCTCCACCAGACCGCTGAATTCGAAGCGTCCTCCAACTCGCCGGAACTCACGGATCTCCTCACACAGTCGGTGCTGCACCTGAATCCAGCCGATATCCCTACTGGGTGAAAGACCTGCAATACGCTTCACCCCCAGCGGCGAAGAGGCGTAGCCGCGAAGCAGGTCGCGTAAAGATCCGAATTCCAGAACTGCGGCGCTGGTGTGTTCGAGCAGCACAGGGATTGTCCCGGAAGTATGGTACAGGAAGGAATACGCCTGTGAAGGAAACGCGGGCTAAGTTGAAAAACAGAGGATGCTGCCGCGATGGACTTTACAGCTTCCCGGCTTCGACCGCTGCTGCGGCCTGAGCGGCTCCCGGAAATCGCAAAGTAAAAACCGCGCCTCCATCAGTTTTGTTGCGGCACTGGATGTGTCCCTGGTGGTCCTGAACCACTCCGTACGTCGCACTCAAGCCCAGCCCCGTACCCTTTCCCACCGGCTTCGTAGTGTAGAAGGGATCGAACACACGCTGCGGATCCGCCATCCCCGGCCCGGAGTCGGAGAATTCGATCACCACTTCACTCCCGATGTGCCGCGCCGTTACGAGCAACGCTCCCCCACCTGCTTCCGTAAGAGCATCAATCGCGTTTTCGCTCAAGTGAAGAAATGTCTGCAGCAACTGATGGCTATTGCCCCAGATGCGTGGCAAACCGGGCTCCAGAATCGCTTCGACTCGAATGTTCCTCCCGCGAATCTGCACATCATGCATTTGCAATGCGCGTTGCACCAGCGCACCCACGTCGACCAGAACTTTCTCGGATGGGCTTTGCTGTGAAAAGCTCAAGAGATCTGCGACCAGGTCGCGTGTCCGTCTTGCCTGCTGGCCGATCTTTTGCGCCATCGACGCCTGCTCACCCTTCAATGACGACTGCGACGCCAGCAGTTCCGAATACCCCAAAATGGCCGCCAGCGGGTTGTTGATCTCATGGGCAGCTCCGGCCACCAGTTGTCCCAGCGACGCGAGTTTCTCCTTCTGCACGAGATGGCTCTGCAGGCGCTGCAGGTTCTCGTAGCTCTGCCGAGATTCATCCAGCAAGTGAATCAGCTGTCGATCCAGCAGGAACTGCTTCAAGAACACGAATAGGCCAAGCACCAGGGTGGCCCCCATGGTGACGAGCAGTCGAAACGTGCGTAACTGTGGCGATGTGTGCTCCGAAAACAAGGCCCATAGTCCGAGCAGTGGCAGCGACAGAATCGCGATCATCGCGACACGCGAAGCCAGGTTCACCCAGCGACTTGCAGGTTCCGAAACAGGCGACGGCGACAGATTTGCCCGCCTCGCCGAGATCGCCGCCCAGATCATCCAGCCCAGGGAAACCAGAAACAGCAGATCGTAGAACCCGCCGGTGTAGTACTGCTTCCTCGCGATCGCGGCGTTGATGATCTCCGATCCCAGTGTGTAAAGGCCGCTCGCGACAAACAGGTTCCAGTACACCTTTCTCCACGCTCCGCTGGTACTTGATGCCGCCAACCCCAGCACCAGTACCAGCACGAGATTTTCTAGCAGATATAGAAGGTCGTAGTTGCGGCTGTATACGGATTCATTCAGGTGAACGTACTGATCCGGAAATACGATGTAGGCGTAGAGGAACACCCACCAGACCAACAACATCATGAAATTAATTGCGTCGAGAAGAACCTTGCGATCCTCTTGAGGCCGGTGCGGCCGCAGGGCAACGGCCGCCATGAACGGAACCACATGAAGGAAGAGAATCACATCCCCGGCGCAAGGCTCAGGGAGTTCCGCATGAAGATAAACCTCGTAATACGTCCAGAATCCCGCGTTGATCGTCCACAGCACGCTGCCTATGCCGAACAGCCACCAGAAGACGCGCGCGCGCTCGAACACATATGCATTCCGAAAGAATGCGAACGATGCACCCGCCAGCAACAGGAGCGCCAGGAGATCACCAAAAGCTGTCAGCGCTGGTCCTCGCGGCACAAACCATTGCACGCAGAGGACCGCCAACGTCAACCCAACGGCACCTGCAAGGCCGAGTTTTCGCGCAGCCGACATGCTTCTCTCAAGTCTATGGCTTCGACCCGGCGGTTCGAAGATTACAACTGAGGAAGAGTATGTTACTGAAGTAACTCGCCCTCCCCACCTCCGATTTCTCACCCCAAAAATCGACCGCCGCCGAAACCATCACAGGCTCAGCAACCTCAAGTCTGTGATATCCATCACATTCGACAAGTACTTTTTCGAACGCCCGCCCCGCCCAATTTTGCAGTAAGTCCACCTCCGCTTTGCTAGAATCGATCCATGGCGTTCCCCGTCACACGCCTCCGCCGCCTGCGCCAGAGTGAATCACTACGGTCGCTCGTTCGCGAGACCAGGCTCACCCCGGAGAATTTCGTCTACCCCCTCTTTGTATGCCCCGGAACCGGCGTCCGCAAGGAAGTCCGCTCCATGCCCGGTGTTTTCAATCTGTCGGTGGATGAGGCGGTCAAGCAGGTCCGTGAGGCTCGCTCCCTGGGGGTGCTATCGGTCATTCTTTTCGGACTTCCCGAAAGCAAGGATGAAGTCGCCACTGGTGCCTGGGCCGACGACGGCATCGTGCAGCAAGCCGCCCGGGCTATCAAGCGAGAGGTCCCGGAAGCCATTTTGATGGGCGATGTCTGCCTTTGCGAATATATGTCGCATGGCCATTGCGGCATCGTGAAAGCCTCTCCTCAATCTCTCGGAGCAGCCGTGGCTGCCCCACCCGCGGCAACCGCCGAGTTCGAGATCGTGAACGACGCCACCCTGGAACTCTTGTCGCGCACCGCCGTTTCCCTGGCACGCGCCGGCATCGATATCATCGCGCCTTCTGACATGATGGATGGCCGCGTCGGAGCGATCCGCCAGGGTCTCGACGCCACTGGCTTTGCCAACACGCCGATCCTCTCCTACGCCGCCAAGTTCGCGTCCGGCTTCTACGGTCCCTTCCGCGAGGCAGCCGATTCCGCCCCCCAGTTCGGCGACCGCCGCTCCTACCAGATGGATGGAGCTAACTTCCGCGAAGCCATGCGCGAAATCGAGCTCGACCTGGAAGAAGGCGCCGACATGATCATGGTCAAGCCGGCCATGCCCTACCTCGACGTCATCGCTGCAGCCCGCGAACGCTTCGACGTTCCCTTGGCTGCCTACCAGGTCTCCGGCGAATACGCCATGATTGAAGCAGCGGCCCGAAACAATTGGATCGACCGCGAGCGCGTGATGATGGAATCGCTGCTGTCGATCCGGCGTGCCGGCGCCAGCATCATCCTCACCTACTACGCCAAAGAGGCGGCCAGGCTCCTGGGCTAGTCAGCAACACGCAATTCCTCGATTTCACCACCCCTCCGTACGTGATTTGCCTTGTTGACAAATCGGCGTATCATAGCTAACGGTGTAGATTTTGGAGAGAGGTTCGACCTATGCGGGCTAAGCCTTCTTCTGCTCCTCGTTTAGTAATCCTTGAGGAATTTCGAATCCAGCAACTTTCTGGCCTGGGATCTGCTTTGCAAATACTTGAGGAGTTATCGCGGCAAGATTTCCGGAGATTTGCGTCCATACCGCTTGGTCTACAGCCGCCTTCTCCGAAACGCCGAGCGAAAAATAGCTCTTCCCGTACATCTCCCGTGACGCCGTCATCCCGGTCAAAAAGTAAAGCTCAGCGGCCACAAGCTTAATCACTTCCAGCTGAAAATCGGCGGCCATCGTTTTCTCCTTCCGGCCATTGGGGTTGCGGTTGCTGCCAGAAATCTTGAATTCTCAAAAACTGCCTCAGAACTCTACCACTATCCGTCCCCTGCTCCCCCGTGAATCCTTGTCCGATGTCGTAAAATCAGCCTTATCTCGGTTTTCGTAGCGACAAACTGCCAATGATTTCCGTCGTCCAGCTCGGCACCCTCGATTACGCCACCGGCCTCCGTTTACAGCAGAAACTCGTGGACCTTCGCAAAAACGGTCAAATTGGCGACGTTCTTCTCCTGTTGGAGCATCCTCCGGTGATCACCCTCGGGCGCAATGCCAAAACCGCCAACGTCATTGCCTCGGAAGACTTGCTGGCGCAACGCGGCGTCGAGATCTTCGACTGCGATCGCGGCGGCGACGTCACCTTTCATGGGCCCGGCCAACTCGTGGGATATCCCATTTTCGATCTGCGCGGCTTTCCCGCCGAAAACGCACGTCGCAAAACCCTCGGCGTCATCGAATACGTCCGCCGCCTCGAAGAGGTCCTGATCCGTACCTGCGCCGATTTCCGCATTCCTGCCGAGCGTGTTTCGGGCCTCACAGGCGTCTGGACCAGTTCCGAGATAACCAATGTTGGTGGAGGGACGGGCGTCCTCGCCCGTCCTCAAGCACACATCTTCTGCAAGGACGAAAAACAGGCCAAGATCGCCGCCCTCGGGGTCCACATCTCGCGCTCTGTAACCTCTCATGGCTTTGCCCTCAACGTGAACACCGATCTCAGCTTCTTCGATCTCATCGTCCCCTGCGGCATCGCAAACAGACCCGTCACCTCAATCGAGAAAGAACAAGGTCACACTGTGCCCCTGCAGGATGTCGCTCACTCGGTTGCCCGCAATTTCGGCAACGTCTTTCGCAGCCAGATCCTATGGCTCGACTCGCTCGATGCCCTCCTCGGCGAGAAGATCGGCGTACCCTCCCGCCCACCCGAAGAATTGCGCCGACTCCACAAAGAAGATGACACCCACTGGGCCTGATGCTTAAGACCAAAATGCCTCAGAGCTTTGGCGATCTGCCCGGAGGACACCAAGTTCGCAAGTAAGTTTTAGCGTTACTCCGTGTTCCTCTGTGTCCTCTGTGGTTTAAGATTCTCAGTCGGTGTGCCCGCGCGCCCGCCCGAAGAATTGCGCCGACTCCACAAAGAAGATGACACCCACTGGGCCTGATGCTTAAGACCAAAATGCCTCAGAGGCTTGGCGATCTGCCCGGAGGACACCAAGTTCGCAAGTAAGTTTTAGCGTTACTCCGTGTTCCTCTGTGTCCTCTGTGGTTTAAGATTCTAAACAGGATCAGATGATGTGCTTCATTGCCGTTCGCCACGTATCACGCGAAGCCAATGGCTAAAAAGACCAAGCCGATTCGATCCACCTCGAATCACAAATCATCGCGCCCTGCTTCACGAACCCTGACCTCCGAGCGTACCTACACCATCGCCGACTACCGCCTGGAAAAGCCCCGCTTTGAACTCCGCCAGGTGCGCGACGGCGACACTGTTCGCTACGAAGTTTCCGGTACCCTGAACGCTCCGGTTCCTCCCATCCGCGATTCGACCTACCTCACCCGGCAGCAATGCGTCGCCATCTACCGCTGGATGCTCCTCAACCGCAAGATGGAAGCCGCCCTCGAAAACCTCTACAAGCAGGGCAAGGTAGTCGGCGGCGTCTACTTCGGCCTCGGCCAGGAGGCCTGCTCCTGCGCCTCCGCCTACGCACTCAAGCCCGACGAATGGCTGGGCCCCATGATCCGCAATCAGGGCTCGCTGCTCGTCCGTGGCTTTTCCCCGCGTGACATCATGATGCAGTACATGGCCAAGGCCGGATCTCCCACGCACGGCCGCGATGCTTCCTCTCACTTCGGAGACATTCAGGAACGCAATGTGGTCGCGCCGATTTCAACCCTGGGCGACTTGATACCAGTGCTCGCGGGTGTCGCCCTTGGTGCGCGGATGCAGGGAAAGAACATCGCCGTGATGACGTACATCGGCGACGGCGGTCAATCCACAGGTGTGACCTATGAAGGATTGAACTTCGCAGCTGTCCAGAATCTCGGCCTCGTCCTCTTCGTCGAAAACAATCTCTGGGGATACTCCACCCCCGCCGACATGCAATTCCGCGTCGAAGACCTGGCCGAGCGCGCCATAGCCTACGGCATCCCTGGCGTCATCGTCGACGGTACCGATCCCTGCCAGGTCTACGACGCCGCTCACGAAGCCTGCGAGCGTGCCCGCCATGGCGACGGCCCCACGCTCATCGAGGCCAAGATGATGCGTATGAAGGGTCACGCCATCCACGACGCCGCCGACTACGTCCCCAAGCCGCTGTTCGAATACTGGAAACAGCGAGACCCGATTGCGCGCTTTGAGAACTATTTAGTTAACGTCAAGAAGTGGCTGACGCGCGCCGAGAATGAAAAGCTGATCGCAGAAGTCGAAGCCCAACTCGAAGCCGACCGCGACTTCGCCGTAGCCTCACCCATGCCGGAACCGGAGAGCGCCGCGGGTCGCCCTTATTGCAATCCGACATGCCATGAGATCAAACCGAAGTATGCGATGCCAAAAGTTCGAGCAGGTAAAACCTCAGTTCAGAAAAAATCCGATACTGCGGTTCATTTGAAGTAGATCTTCCGCTCCGCCGGAAAACACAAGGCCCCCTCGATTCCGTTCGGCTCCACCTCGCTCCGCTCGGGAGGGCGGTGAGAGGGAGTTCGGTCTTGCAGCGATGAGGTTCGGAAACCGACCCGTCCCGGCATTGCCACAAACATGTGACGACCGTCACCGTGTCTCCACTACTTCACTCTCTATAAATCTCTTAAAACCATGTCATCCCGAGCGAAGCATTCCCCTCGCGAAGCGAGCGAAATGCGTAGTCGAGGGACCTTGCGTTTTCTCGAGGTTTGCAGTGCGCAGAGAATATCGTTACTACGTCTACATCATGCAAAGCGCTTCCCGACGTGCACTCTACATCGGCATGACGAACAATCTGCACAAGCGTGTCTGGCAGCACAAGAACCATACCTACGAGGGCTTCACCGACGACTACAACGCGGTTCGCCTCGTATATTGGGAAAGTTTTGACGACGTGCATAACGCCATCGATCGAGAAAAGAAACTCAAAGGTTGGCGTCGTGAGAAGAAACTCCGCTTAATCGCAGGCTTCAATCCAGGCTGGAAAGACTTGGCCGCGGATTGGTATCCATCGTATGCTGTCTCGACGTCGTTGATCCCAGCGTAGGCGGCCTCACGAAATCCAGCTCTCACATTTTTTTTAAGCGACTGCGATAATCTAGGTTCAGCTGCTAGAAGCCAGAAGCCGATGCCTACTCTCACCTATCTCGAAGCCATCCGCCAGGGAATCTGGGAAGAAATGGAGCGCGACCCCACCGTCTTTTGTATCGGCGAGGACATCGGCATCTACGGCGGCGCCTTCAAGGTCACCGACGGCTTCATCGACCGCTTCGGCCCCGAGCGGGTCATCGATACCCCCATCGCCGAATCCGCGATCGTCGGTGCAGCCTTCGGCGCAGCTCTCACCGGCTTGCGCCCCGTCGCCGAATTCCAGTTCATGGACTTCATCGGCTGTGCCTTCAACCAGATCACCAACATGGTCGCCAAAGCCCACTACCGATGGGGCGCGCCCGCTCCGCTCGTGGTCCGCGGTCCCAGCGGCGGCAACGTGCATGGCGGCCCGTTTCATTCGCAGAATCCCGAAATGTACTTCGTGCACACTCCGGGCCTGAAAGTCGTCTGCCCCGCCACCGCCTACGATGCCAAAGGCCTCATCAAGGCCTCCATTCGCGACAACAATCCGGTCATCTTCTTCGAGCACAAATATCTTTACCGGCGCATCAAAGAAGAAATTCCCGCCGATGACTACATCGTTCCTCTGGGCAAGGCCCGCATCGCCCGCTCCGGCCGCGACCTGAGCATCATCACCTATGCCGCAATGGTGCACGTCGCTCAAGAGGCCGCCGACCTGCTAAGTAAAGAGGGCATTGAACTCGAGATCCTCGACCTGCGCACGCTCTCCCCGCTCGATCGCGAAGCCATTGCCGAAACTGTCCGCCGCACCAGCAAAGTCCTGATCGTGCATGAAGACGTCCGCACGGGCGGCATCGCCGGCGAGATCAGCGCCATCCTCAACGAAGAGGCCTTCGATTCGCTCGACGGCCCCATCGTCCGCCTCACCGCGCTCGACACGCCCGTCCCCTTCTCCCCGCCCCAGGAAGAATATTTCCTGCCCAAGGTTGCCGACGTCGTCCGCGAAGCGCGCAAACTCCTCGCCTACTAACGCCGTCGCCCGAGCCTGACCAGCCAGAAATGCAAGAGCCAAGCCGCCTCATTTATGATAGAAACTTGCGGGTCTACGTCACGGACCCTGGTATCTCTGCCCGTTCGCTGCGCAATCGATACAGGTACAGCGCACAACCCAGATCAAAGGGGGACTCATGCGAAGCTTCATCCTCGGCGTTGTCATCACGCTCGCCGTTCTCATCATCGGAGGCCTGGGGGCCGCCCTGCTCGGTTTCATCCCTGCGAACGCCAACGCAACTCCTCCGAAAGTCGAGGAACACATCGCCATGGGTGCGGTCGACGCGTTCGTCGACAAGCATGCCCCCCACGCGAACAGCCCGGTCTCTCCCACCGCCGAGAATCTCATCGACGGCATGAAGCTCTACACCATGAATTGTGCCGTGTGTCACGGCACGCTCGACAAGAAGCCATCCACCCTTGCCAACTCCTTCTATCCTCCGCCCCCACAACTCGTCCAGGATCCCCCCGACGATCCCGACTGGCACAACTATTTCGTCATCCGCAACGGGATCCGCTACACCGGCATGCCCGCCTGGGACAAAACTCTCAGTGACGAGGACATCTGGAAGATCACGATCTTCCTCTCCCACATGCAAAAACTTCCCGAGGCCGCGCAGGTTTATTGGAAGAATGCCTTCGGCGTACCCGCTCCCGCGGGCGAAGCCGGTCACCAAGGCTACGACGACCACGACAAACATTGATCGAGCTTTGTCCCCTGGGGTTCATCAACATTTTGTATGCGAAATTCGCTTCGGAAATGTTTAACAGCGCCTTTCGAGATGGCCTTTCGCGGCGAGGCCCTTGAGGAAGGTCGTCGAAGCCAGGTTGTCGAGGTCAGATTTTCGAGGCCAAATTTTCGAGAGGTCTCGGAACCACTGCTGATCCATATCAGGGCATCGCTTTAGCGATGCCGACGCGACCCCGACCGATACCGCCCCTTCAGGGGCCGGTCTGCGAAGCTGCTCGAATATATATAATAGGGATTTGTGCCTGGCCCGATATTCGCCTCAGTGGGCCGCGTGGAAGGAAATTATGCCAACTGACGTCATCATGCCCCAAATGGGGGAATCCATTTTCGAGGGGACCATTACCAAGTGGCTGAAGAAGCCCGGCGACAAAGTCCAGCGCGACGAGCCGCTGTTTGAGATCTCCACCGACAAGGTCGATGCCGAAATCCCCGCCCCGGCCTCCGGCGTCCTTCAGGAGATCGTCGTCGCCGAGGGCAATACTGTTCAGGTCAACACGATCGTCGGAACCATCGCTGCCGACGGCGAATCGTCCGCATCCGCGAAGGCTGCGCCTGCCGCCCCGCCCCCGAAGAAAGAGGCAACCTCCGCCCCTCCCCCACCAGTTCCCGTCCCCGCTGCGCCAGCCGCACCCGCCGAAACACACGACGAAGACGTCCGTTCCTCGCCCCTGGTCCGCAAACTCGCCCGCGAGAACAACGTCGACCTTTCGCAAGTCACCGGCACCGGACTCGGCGGCCGCATCACCAAGCAGGACATCATGGCCTTCATCGAAAGAGGGCCTTCTGCTGCCGCGCCGCCGCAAATCGCCTCGACGCCACAAGCCGACGGAGTCTCCCAACCTTCGTCTCGGCCTGAGCCGTCCGCCCCGCCACGTCCTGCCCCCGCCGCGATCCCCGGCGACCTGGTCCCCATGAGCCAGATGCGCAAGATCATCGCCCAGCGCATGATCGAGTCGCGCCGCACCAGCGCCCACGTCCACGCCATGTTCGAAGTGGACCTGACCAGCATCGTCAACCTGCGCAACAAGCTGAAAAACGGTTTCGAGCAACGCAACGGAGCTCGCCTCACCTTCATGCCGTTCTTCGTGCGCGCCGCCATCATCGCGTTGCAGCAGTTCCCCATCGTCAACGCCTCGCTCGAAGGGGACAGCATCCGCTATCACCGCCACGTCAACGCCGGAATCGCGGTAGCTCTCGACTGGGGATTGATCGTACCGGTCCTCAAAAGCGCCGACGAACTCAACTTCCTCGGACTGCAGCGCGGCATCACCGACCTCGGCGAGCGCGCCCGCAACAAGAAGCTCATGCCGACCGACGTGGAAGGCTCGACCTTCACCATCACCAATCCAGGTCAGTTCGGCGCCGTCTTCGGTCTGCCCATCATCAATCAGCCCAACTCCGCCATCATGGGAGTCGGCGGCATCACCAAGCAGCCCATGGTCATGACCGACAAAGATGGCAACGACTCGATCGCCATCCGCTCCGTCGTGCACCTGACCCTCGGTTACGACCACCGCCTGATCGACGGCGCGGTCGCTGATCAGTTCATGGCCCTGGTCAAGAAAACCCTGGAAAACTGGAGCGAAGACGTCGGCTGAAATGTGGCGGAGGGCAATTGTTTTCGGAAGTTGAGGGCGAAGATCCGATCATCGAATCCGCGTAAGGCCCTTCGCTATGCGGGGACGCTCAACTTCTCTATCTGCTTCTTCATCGGACCAATGATGTGCTCGTTGCAGTCCACAAAGTGTTTCTTAACGTCATTGTGTAGTTGTTCAATGGCGTTAGACAGTGATTCGTAGTGGGCATCAGAGACAATCTTCATCGCATCCATCGCTGTTGGTAAGGTTCCAATTCTTGCATCAACGGCAATCAACCTTCCGCTAATCGTGCCATCGAGAGCTAAGATTTTGGCACTCAGCGATGTGTCCAGTTTCTCGAAACCGCTTTCAATATTATTCATCCTGCCACCCAGATCCCTGCGCCAAACGAAGGCATCCCAGATGCCGCATCGCTAAGGCGCCCCCTATCGCACCACTCACGACGCCTACCACGATACCCCGAAAATCGGTAAACCAATCCCACGAAATTAGGCACAAAGGTACGTAGGTCATCAAGGTCGACTCCACTCTCGTAACACTTTTCTACACCCCAGGGAGCGTGTTCTTTGTGACCAGGATCACGAGTGGCTGTGAGTGATTTCGGATCAATGTGAGGACGCTAGACAAGTTGAGCGCGGATGTCAGGCAGGTTCATGAAGGGGCAGTCGCCCTCGGGAGCCTGCCCCGAGCGTAGTCGAATGGGTCCGTCTAAGCCGAGCTTGTCGATTTATCTTCGGACTTGCTCGGGACCGTGTTGGCCAAATGCCAAGCGCTAAGTGCCAAATGCTGCCTGCTAAAAAAGGCGGTGGGCCCTAGTACTTCCACCGCCTGCCCGCGCGGAAACTCTCTACTTCGCCGCAGCCACCGCACCCGGAGCCGGCTTGCTGACGCCTGCCGACTTCGCATACGCCTCGATCGCCCCGATCAATGCCTTGATATCCGCAATCAACTGCTGATCGAGCGTGATATTGATGCCGTTCTGTCCCGCCGCATCTCCCGCCTCGGTCACAGCTTGCGCGGCCATGCCGAGAAGCGCAAACGCGCCGCGCTCGAGTTCCACCGCCTGCGGAAAGAAGATTCCGCTCAAAGCCTCAATCTCCGGCTCCACTTTCTCCGCCTTCAACATGACGCTCGCCACGGCGCGTGCACCCTTCACAATGTCGCCTGCAACCGTTGCAAAAAAATGACCGACGTTCTTGAAACTGAACTGAGACATATTCCACTCCTGGCTGAATTTTTCTTTCTTCGAAAAAATCGCTTGCCCTATTGCGGCCGCGCCCAACTGGAAGCGTTGAGGCACTCAACGGTTCCGTCGATGATCTTTCCTAATCCGTCCTTGAACTTGACCACATCATCAATTTTCTTTTGTCAGGCTGTTACGTCAGGCTGTTACGTCAGAAAAGAACTTCTACGACTCACCCCTGATTCACTCTCCAGGGCGTCTCGACAACCAGATCCAAAAACTCTGTCACCCTAATCAAACCCGGGCGCCGGGTGCCCCACCCTTCCCGCGCTCTTTGCGGGAGGGTGGGGATTTTCTCGCGACGAGAACATTGAATCCCGCTACCAACTAAATCTGTCATCCTAATCAAGCCCGGGTGCCCCACTCTAGCGCGCCCTCTGCGCTAGGGTGGGGATTTTTCCTAGCGCCCCGTCGCGTGGGTGCCCCATCCTAAAATCGCGCTCTTTGCGATTTTAGGGTGGGATTCCACCACCGCCCCGATCGTACGATTTCCTCTGTCATCCGGCGCGCCGCAGAACTCTCCCCTGAGCAAGTCGAAGAAAACCCTGCCCCTCTCTGCGTCCTCTGCGCTCCCTCCGCACCCTCTGCGTTTTAAGATTTTCTCCGCGACCTTGCCGGCCGCCCCACTAGCGCGCCCTTCGCGGGAGGGTGGGGATTTTCCTAGCGCCCCGTCGCGTGGGTGCCCCATCCTAAAATCGCGCTCTTTGCGATTTTAGGGTGGGATTCCACCACTGCCCCGATCGTACGATTTCCTCTGTCATCCGGCGCGCCGCAGAACTTTCCCCTGAGCAAGTCGAAGAAACCCTGCCCCTCTCTGCGTCCTCTGCGCTCCCTCCGCGCCCTCTGCGTTTTAAGATTTTCTTCGCGCTCTATGCAGCTTTTCTTCCCGCTCGCAGTTTCCCTGAGCGAACCCGCATGCCGATCTCAAGCTGTCTGCCCATCTCAAGCTTTGTCATCCTGAGCGCAGCGAAGGACCTGCTTTTCTCTCTGCGCCCTCCGCGTTCCTTCTCCCTCCGCACCCTCTGCGTTTTAAGATTTTCTCCGCGACCTTGCCGGCTGCCCCACGGTAGGAAATGTTTTCTTCGCCGAGTTTTGCGCTCCTCAGTGCAGAATCAAGCTCAGCATGCTGCCGCCCCACGTATAAAGATCCGCCGGAGGCGTAATGCTCGCATCCAGTGTCCCCTGACTTCCGCTCGTCGTCACCATTCCCCCGCTCAGGAACGTCACCACCGCCGTGCTCACATCGGCCGCCAATGTCGCGCAGCCTGTTGTGCAGTTGGTTGTGATCGCCAGGTAGTACTTTCCCGGCTGTAGCGTCTTCGCACCGCCCGACCACGCCACGCTGTGCGCTCCCATCACCGTCGCGGTGGATCCCGCAATCGCTCCCGTGTGTGCCTTCAGGCTTCCCGACGCATCGTAGATGCCAATGTCATACAGATTCCCCGTGAGGTCTGCCGCCGTCACGTTGTACGCGAGCGCGCTCGTGTTGAGCGGCACCTCCAGCGTTGCACCCCACAGTTTCATTTTCGTTCCGGTCACATCGAAGCTCACTGTCGATCCTGCCCGATACGCCGTCATCCACTCCGTCGTGTACGGCCCGGCCATCACTCCCGAATCCACCAGGGCCGACACGCCTCCCGCCTTGGCATAGTTCCCATTGCTTAACGCCGACGTGCTCGCGATCGATCCATCCACATAGGCCGACGTCAATGTGTTGCACGTAGGAGGCGCACCCACAACCGTCGCGGTAACCACCTTATTACTGCAGGCTCCAGCGCCCACCGCCGCCGGAATCTGGCTCACCTTCGCCACTTCCGTCACCGCCCCGCCATTTTCCGAAACCTTCAGCTTTCCATCGGAATCGAATCCCACCTTCGAATCGCCGGCGCCCACCGTCATCGCCGTGGCCGGACCCGCGCTCTCCACCTGCCACGACCCCGCCACCGTCATCGCCCCCTGCACCGTAACATTCCCCGAGAACGTCTTATCCCCGCCAATCGTCTCCGGCCCGCTGTTATGCACTACCGCATTGTCAGCCGCCGCGTTCGTGACTTGACTGACGTTGTAGTCGCCGGTCTGCGCGGTAATCACGCCCGTCCTGCCGAAAATCGAGGCGACTGCGCCTCCGCCAGAACATGCGCCCCACTTCAGCCCGAGAGCTTGCGTGGAGTCGGTCACCAGGCACGAACCATCCATCCCCACCGCCAAGCGGCTGTTGCTCGAGCCGAACGTGTACAAGTCTCCCTTTGTGGTTAGAGGCGAAGAACCTGTTCCGCAACCCGTACAAGTTCCATTGACCGTAAGATTCGTGAACGTGCCCACATTCGGCGTCCCCGAACCAATCGGCCCCGGTGCCGCAAAGGTCGCCCCGTTCAAACTGGAAGCGTTCAGATTCGGAACGTTCGTCGTGGACGCCACCGTAAACGGCGCCGTGCCCGTCGCCACCGAGGAGGTGTAAGTGCTGGCAGTCAGACTATTCTGGTAGATAGTCTGCCCCGCCGGATAGACCGTGGCTCCGAGGATCGGCTGGGTCATCCGAGTTGGCAGGTTGTAATTGAACGCATTCACACTCCAGCCCGCCGGCGGTGTCGTGTCATCCCTGACCTCGATCCCCATAGTCGGAATCCCGGAAGGACCAACGACTGTAGTATTCGAGAGCGCGACTCGCGGACGGTTTCCATAGAGCGTCCACGTCACCGACCCATCTGTCACCGTGCAGCCCGGAGTCGTGCACCACGCAGGTTCCGACGAACCGCTAGTCCCGGCGCTGCCCTTGTTCATGTAGATGTAACTGTTTTCGACAGTCGGCACCGCAACCTTACCCGCACCGTAAGCCGTCGTAGCAATCCATGTCGGACCCAATCCCGGGGACGTGATCGCGAGTACCATCGACGGAACCTGGCACGCCGCGCCGCTACCCGTGCAGTCCGAGTCTTTCAAGCAAGAGGTGTGAGGCGCTACGCTGCAATACCCTGTCTTATAGGTGATTAAGTTCCGGTCCAGCACCACGTTTTCCAGAAATGGCGACTGGTTGCCGTTCACTGAAAGCATAAAACTGACCGGATAGACAGCGCCTGTGTTTGAGAACTTGTTGCCACTGATCGAACTTACGCCGTGCGGTTTAGGAGGCTGCGGGCCGTAGTTGACGTTGTTCGTCTCTTTCCCACTACCGATGGAGATGCCACTCGTGTCATCGACAATCGTATTGTTGTCAACGGCGACGTTCGCCATGATGCCGTTGACATTCTCAACCACGGCACCGTTCCAGCCGCGAACAATGTTATCGCGCACCGTCCAGTTCCATAGACCATAAGTCGACGAGGACAGATTCAGCCACTCGTGCGGTCCGGCCCCGTAGACATCCGGCCCGCCACCATCGAACTTGTTCGCGTACACATCGGAATCGTGCGCCGCACCCTCAACCGCCTGACCCGAGTCAGAAACAAAGTTGTCGTGAACATGAGAGGTGCTCCCGTTCACATTGATAGCCGCGCCGGTGGTAGAACCCGTTGGTCCGCCCAGGCCACACTGATAGAACGTGTTGTCATGCACGTCCCAGTCTGCGCTCTTGCCGCCCTCGTATAGGCACTCGCGCGGGTAGTCGATGAATGTGTTGTGGTGAACCTTTACGTTGTTGGATGCCCAATCATAGATGTCCATCAAACCGGTATTGCCGTACTTGATCTGCCGGAAGGTGAATCCGTAAATCTCAAGGTTGCGCAGGTTGTAGTTCCGCCAGTTACTGACGGGCGCATCGTAATCGCCAAGAACGGACCAACCAATCGTGATCAGGCCCTGCCAACCGCCGGTGTTATACCCATTGACGTTGGTCGCGACGTCCCAGTTTTCCCAGACGGTCGTTTCTGCGCCATCGCCCGCAAACGTGATGTTGTTATAGGCGATCGCGCAGTTCAGACCGCCTACGCCGGAAAAGTTGCCCACCACAGAGCAAGGCATGGAAACGCCATGTAGCAGATACAGCCCCTTGGGCACGATGATCTTGCAGCCGCCCTGAGCACCACAAGCATCCACGGCAGCCTGCATCGCTGAAGTGTTGTCCGTTCCCCAGACCACTCGCTCGCTGTGTCCATCGGCAGTCCCGCCTGCCGAACTGGCCACGTCATTTAAGAGAACGCTATTGATCGTGAACGATGTGCTGGTGGGCACAGTTTGAATCGGCCACACGCCCATGAAGGATTTATCCGCAGTGGCGTTTAACGTCACCATCTGCCCCGCCTGGAAGCCGTGGGCACTCGCCGTATTACAGGTCGCCACATTTACGGAACGCGAACAGGTCGTAATCGTGGCAACCGGATGGGTTGTCGAGTTTCCCGCAGCATTCGCCAGCGTCACCTGCGTCGGACTTTGATAGGAGAGAATGCTGGACGACAAGGGCTGAATGTAACCGTTGAAAGTTGCGCCCGATCCATAGACCGCGATCTTCTTCCCCACATCCCCCGACACGAAGTGGTTCGATTCGCAATTGAGAACCGCGCTTCCCACGGTCATGTAACAGTCGGATGCGACCTGTCCGTCCCCGTTCACGCCGTAATCGCGCACATCGACTGCCGGCTTAGATTGAGAAACGAAAGCAGAGCCATTCCCGACAACCTGCATGCCTGCATTCGCCGCTCCACTAATGGCGGATGTGCTGGCTTTCGGGACATACTTATTCTGTGACTTGTCGTAAGTTGGAACCTGGCCATCGTTCGGCGCTGTGGTGTCCACTTGAACTCCCTGCAGTGCAGTGGCGTTGCCACCGTTGCCGCACGCACCCCAGGTCGAATCTCCCTTCAGACACACCGTCCCGTCAGAACTCCCGCTCCCCAGTTGCGCTGCCGGAACCACTCCGCCAATCAGGTTGGCTTTCGCCAGCAGCGCCGTATCCACGTAATGCTTCGTAGCCGCTTGCCCAGGCGCCGAAGGATCCGATGGCAGCGTGAGCGGCCCGCTCATCGAGTCGCCGTTCTTCGCCACGTACGATCCCGACCCGACGTTCGCCACCGCCGCATCCACATACGCTTTGTTCGTCGCCATCGCGCTATCGACGTACTGCTTCGACACCGGAGGCACCGCCGTCCCCGATCCCGGCGTAGCCCGCACCGCCGCCAGCGTCGTCGGCGAAGTCGTCCCCACCAGCCAGTATTCCGTTCGCACCACGTCGATCTGGAAAACCACCGTGTAATACGATCCCGCCGGAGTCGCGCCTGCATTCGGCACCAGGTCCACCGTCAGTCCGCCGCTCGCATCCAGGCCCACCGACTTGGTCCCCGCCGCTACCGGCTTCGCGTCCGTGGTCGTGAACGCCGGCCACGAGATCAGCACCGTCCCTGACGCAGGCGTCCCATCTGCCCGGTACACCGTATCGCTAACCCGTGTGGTGGCCGGTCCCGCATCCGCCGCCCAGCTGGCCGGCGCCTGCATCAGTCCCCAACTCACCAGCAGCACCGAAACCAGCCCACAAAAAAACCGCCCTACCGGGCGGCGCCGAGCATCCCACATTGCGTTCCTCCTCTAACCGATCCCCTCTAACTGATCCCTTCCAACTCCGTTTCAATCCCGCGTACAGCCGACAAACTCACTCCCCTATGTGTCGCGCACTCCTGTCCGACTCACGTAGGACGGCCACTCCTGCCTGCCAACCTAATCCCACGCTGCTCCTGTGTAGTCTCCTCCGCGAGCCCATCACGGTAGCACGTTGGACGTATAGTGTTGCTTTATTGAGCGGCACGCGTTTAAATCCCGACGACCCAAAAAGATTGTCATCCTGAGCGAAGCGAAGGACCCGCTTTTTCTCTGCGTCCTCCGCCGGGTGCCCCACTCTAGCGCGCCCTCTGCGCTAGGGTGGGGATTTCTCTTCGCGTCCTTAGCGCCCGGAGCCTGCCCTGAGCGAAATCGCAGGGTGGTTAAAAAGCTTTTCTCTGCGTCCTCCGCGCCCGTTCTCCGCGTCCTCTGCGTTTTAAGATTTCCCTGGCGCCTTCTATGGCTCTTCCGCGCACTCGTGGCGGTTAGACACCGGGTGCCCCACCCTTCCCGCGCTCTTTGCGGGAGGGTGGGGATTTTCTCTTCGCGTCCTTCGCGCCCGGAGCCTGCCCTGAGCGAAATCGCAGGGTGGTTAAAAAGCTTTTCTCTGCGTCCTCCGCGCCCGTTCTCCGCGTCCTCTGCGTTTTAAGATTTTTTCCAGGGGCACCACTCAGCGCCGGGTGCCCCACTCTAGCGCGCCCTCTGCGCTAAGGTGGGGATTTTCCTCGCGCCCTATTTCCCCGTAGCCGCGTACCCCTGCACAAATCTCTCCACGCTCCGCAGATACACATCCGCGAAATCCGCCTGCGGACGTCGCATCTCGATCAACCGCACCGCGTCCCGCAGCTTCCACCCCAGCGCGCACAGCAGCGCCAGCGCCATCATCGGCGCCCGATGCACGCCCGCCGCGCAGTGGATATACAACTTCGTCCCCGCCTGGTCCAGCGCCTCAATCGCAAACTCCACCCCGCGCTGAAACACTTCCGGCGGCTTCGGCTGAAAGTCATCGTCGGTTGGATTCCAGAACACGACGATCCCGAACGGAGCCGCCAGCGCCGTATCATCGAACTCCACCTGCATGTCGATGATGTGGGTCACGCCCGCGCTCGCCACCGCTTCCATGTTCGCCGCGTGCCAAATCCCGCCCCCGACCGCGATCCGGCCCGTCACCCACGTCATGTCCATTCGAGTGTCGCCGTCCCTGGCACTCTGATTCAATAACTTCACCGATCGAAGCGTCCGCTCCAACCGCTCGCCAAACTTCACCCGTGCCCTCACAGAGTCCCAAGTCTAAAAAACCGCAAGCCCGAGACCAACCCATCCCGTTCCACTAGAACTATCTTCTAGAACTATCTTCGTGCCCTCAACCGGAGCCTGACCTAACACCTAAGACCCAAAACCTAACCCCAGATCCGCGTCACCTGTGTCCTGTCCCCTGTAACCCGCGACCCGTGACCTGTTTTCCTCATTCTACCGAATCGTTCCCCACCGCGACCGTCGCCGGCGCCTCGATCGTTTCGCCGTCTTCATCAGCCTCAGAAAGCCGATGCGGAAAGTGAATGTTCTTCAGCAGCAACTCCGCCAGATCATTCCCCTCCGTCGCTTCCGACTCGGTCCCCGGCGCCGCCGGATATAGCCCAATCATCTCCGCCAGGTACTTGTAATGGACCAGATGACCCTTCGACGCTTCCTCGACGACAGCATTCGTCATCTTCCCGATATTCTCCCCTACCACCCGAGCCACCTGCTGCCGCAGCTCCCCCAGATTCACCGGACCCTTGCCCGCCTGCTTCGCCCCCGGTTTCTTCCGCCGAACCGCCTTCTTCGCCGCTTTTTTCGTCATGTTCCCGATATTCTCCCCGACCACCCGAGCCACCTGCTGCCGCAGCTCCCCCAGATTCACCGGACCCTTGCCCGCCTGCTTCGCCCCCGGTTTCTTCCGCCGAACCGCCTTCTTCGCCGCTTTTTTCGTCATGTTCCCTGCCATCCAAGTTAGATCCCGCAATCTCGATGTCTCACCGCCCAGCCCGGGGTACTCCATTCCTTCTCCTCCGGGTGCCCCACCCTTCCCGCGCTCTTTGCGGGAGGGTGGGGACGTTTTCTCCACCAGTTCCTTCGGGTCCTTACGCCGGGTGCCCCACCCTTCCTGCGCCGTTTGCGGAAGGGTGGGGACGTTTTCTCCCGATTCCCTTCGCGTCCTTTGCGAACTCTTCGCGCCCGTTGCGGACACTCCTGCCCGCCAGCCTAGTCTCGAATCCTGACGAACCCAAAAACGTTGTCATCCTGAGCGAAGCGAAGGACCCGCTTTTCTCCGCGTCCTCCGCGGCCGTTCTCTGCGCCCTCTGCGTTCTAAGGTTCTCAGACTCGATACCCACAATTACCCGGCCGCATCCGCCGGGTGCCCCACCCTTCCCGCGCTCTTTGCGGGAGGGTGGGGATGTTTTCTCCCGATGCTCTTCGCGTCCGTCGCAGACACTCCTGCCCCCAGCCTAATCTCGAATCCTGCCGACCCAAAAACGTTGTCATCCTGAGCGAAGCGAAGGACCCGCTTTTCTCCGCGTCCTCCGCGGCCGTTCTCTGCGCCCTCTGCGTTCTAAGGTTTTCAGACTCGATACCCACAATTACCCGGCCGCATCCGCCGGGTGCCCCACCCTTCCCGCGCTCTTTGCGGGAGGGTGGGGATGTTTTCTCCCGATTCCCTTCGCGTCCTTTGCGAACTCTTCGCGTCCGTTGCAGACACTCCTGCCCCCAGCCCAATCTCGAATCCTGACGAACCCAAAAACGTTGTCATCCTGAGCGAAGCGAAGGACCCGCTTTTCTCCGCGCCCTCCGCGGCCGTTCTCTGCGCCCTCTGCGTTCTAAGGTTTTCAGACTCGATACCCACAATTTCCCGGCTGCATCCGCCGGGAACCCCCACCCTTCCCGTCTGGTTTGGCGGAAAGGTGGGCGCTTCACTCCAAAGCAAAAGGCGCGCCCACCGGCGCGCCTCTCGGAGTTTTTCTTTTTTTTTACCCTATAAGTTTAGAATACCAAGTTGCGCAGGGTAAATGGGACAGGTTTTCCATATTTTTCTTCTCCCTTCGAATCACATGATTACAAGCGTTTCGTCTTCTTCGCCCTCTTGACAAGCCTCCTCGACCGCCGCCGCCGGCGCCCGCATCGGCTTCACCAGCCCGACCGCCAGGAAGATTTCGCTCAACTGGTCGAGCGCGTCCGGCAGTCGGCGATGCACCGTTTTCCGGCAACACCCCAGCAGCCCCGCCGCTTCGTCATACGAGAAGCCCTGCAGGATCACCCGCGCAATCAACTGTTGCGCCAGCTTGTCGAGCTTGCCTAAGCAGCGCTCCACGTCATGCACGAAGATCACTGTGTCCTCAAAGCTCGATATGCCGTACGACGTCACATGCGTGCGGAAAAATTCCTGCCCCAAAATCGACGGCAACCTCCCCATCTCCACCGACATGCGGAAAAATTTCCGCAGGATCGCCGTCGTCCGGTCCCGGTACAGGCACAGCTCCGGATTCCTCCCCGAATCCCATGCCTCGTCCGACCAGTCCACCGACGCTGCCAGAAAACCGATGGCGGCCGTCATGCGTTGCCTCCCTCGCCGCAAAAGGCCGCCAGCTCCGCCAGCCGCCCTTCCAGTTCTTCAATCGAATTCACCGCCACCACCACCATCCGCTTGCGCTTCGGCCGCGGCAACACTGCCATTTCCGGCGCGCACTCCGGACAGTAAATCCCTTCGTCCCCGGTCGCGCGAAACCACAACCCGCCACACCGCTCGCAATACTTCAACTCCACCGGTATCAATACATCGACCAGCGTTTCCATATGATTGCCTCCTGAAGGCTCAGCAATGAATTTGAAACACGTTTATGAATGCAAACTTTCCTTCGTCCCCAGTCGTCTTGGCGCCACAGCATCGTGTGTCCCGCCAACGACCAACAACCAACGACCAAATAAAAAAGCCCCGCGCCGGTTTCCCGGACACAGGGCTCGTTTCTCTTACGATGACCTGCTTGCGCTATTTAGTTATGAATCCCGAACTACTTTCCGATTCCAGATCTTTCCGAACCGACCTGGCCCCAAGCCCTTCCCGTGACCTGTCACCTGTCACCTAAGACCTGAGACCTAAGACCTGAGA
>Ga0210401_10000379_pt1 | contig 55056 bp, 54 predicted proteins | sample IncBWH32MmetaG_FD_150866 | JGI IMG/M metagenome (GOLD analysis project Ga0210401, IMG submission 150866) | Forest soil microbial communities from Barre Woods Harvard Forest LTER site, Petersham, Massachusetts, United States - Inc-BW-H-32-M | ecosystem: Environmental > Terrestrial > Soil >...
AATCTGCCAATTCAGTGGGAGTCCAGCCCGTTTTCTCGCGGAGTGTTTTCAGCCGGTTTTTCATTTGAATGCCTGGTCCTCTCGGAAATAGGTGATCGCAATTCCCAAGGGGTTGATGGGGATAAGCTCGTTTGGAACTTTGCTCTTAAAAACAAACACGAAATTCGCCGTGTAAAGGTCGCGTTTTATCTCGCTGTGATCGGCGGGCGAGTAATAAACGAGGTAGAAATCGACTCGGGCCTTGAAAGGCGGGGTTTGCATGTCTTCGAGAGCGACTTTCTTCACCTCCACATCGATCTCTGAAGCGGATGTGTTCATGAGAAATTTCTTGATGATGTCGTCCTTGCGGTAGGCGTCGAGGATGCCATCGGCCAGCTTTCCATCAAGAAAATAGAGAGCCTTTGAGAAATCGTTCTGAATCGTGTAGCGGTTGCGTCGATAGTAGAGCGCGCAAAACTGGCTCAGAAAGTACTTCGCCTCCGCGTCTTGCGGTTTGTACTCAAGGTTGTGGTAGTTAATGGCTTCGGCGCGGCCGAGATCGTCAATGCGAATCACAAGCGGACGGAAGTTCTCAAAAGTCCTGATCGTCTTCCAATCAAGGGCCAAGAGGCCCACAGCGATGAGGGAGACAAGCGTTAGAGCAATTTTGAGATATGTGTTCGTCACCATGGGGTCCCCGTATTGTTCGAGATAGAGCCGCTTGGCATCTTGGAAGGTACGGTCATCGCTCATGGCAGGAGGCCTCCGATGACACTGCCGACGATGCCGGCCGAGGAACCACCAGCGGTGCCGCTGAATATGTGGTTAGTGAGGGCGGGTATCTTTAGGAGCGAGTAGATTGAGGCAAGGAAGGTAATAAAGAGGACGGGGAAAGCTTCCAAGAGTTGGACTGTCGAAATAGTGCCCTTCGGCTGAAGGTCCATGATTCCGAGGATGAGATTTGCGATGACATAGACAACGGCAGCGGCGATGACCTGGTAGAACGCATATTGGATGAAGCAACGCAACCAGCCCCAGAAAAGCCACTCCAATTTCGGAACTATAAAGAAGGGGATGAAAACTGGTCCCACAAGCACACAAACGGCCGTGGCGATAAATCCGAAAGCTATTACAACGATCGCGATGGCTTGAGCTGCGGCAAGCAGAATGATGATGACCACATAGATGACAGTTCCTAGAACATCTGCAATACCCGGCGAATCCATCCGAATCTCGAAGTCGGCGATCCGCTCCTCCACTGTTTGCAGTTCAGTCTGATTAATCTTGTTGGCCAGGAATTGGGACTCATCGGTAATGAGGTTGTGGAAACTGCTGCCGACCCCAGGAATTGGCGCGCTATAGTAATTGACCATTGCGAAGCCAAAGCTGACAGTCAGGAGGAGACTCGCGAAGTTGTCGAAGTGGAGGAAGTGCTTGCCGCTAGCCGAGGAGAGAGCTGATTTCACTCCGTACCAAACCACGAGGATTGTGGCGAAGGAACGAAAGAGGTTTTGCCCCATTGCGTCGAAGAAGCCGAGATTCTGCGTGAGCAGATTGTTGATGGCCTGAAAGATGAACTGCAGGTAGTCCATTTTGATGGCTCCTTCGACGCGACGAGTGATTTGCGACGTGCTACGGCATCCGGAAGTTTTGAAGTGATTCGGTTAAGGTGCTTGTAACTTGCGACATGTTTCCAGAGAGATTTGCTCGCCTGGAAATGTCAGCGTTGATCGCGTTGGTGGTGGCCTCACGCTGCTGCTTGGCAAGAATGGTCTGTTGTTCAAGGAGTGACGCAAGGAGCTTATTGGAATCCTGAACTGTTCGAAGCGTCAGGACATTGGCTGCATTGATCTTGTTGAGCACCGACACTTCCGAATTCATATTCGGATCGGCAGAGAACGAATCCTGTTCGAGGTTTGCGATCTGGGCCTGGACGCTCTCGGCGTTGCCACGGATTGAGCCGATGGTGGCCATCGCGTTCATGTTCGCGCCGTCTGTGAGTTCGATGGACGCGTATCGGGACTGCACGCGCTCAAGCTCCGAAGCATCCATGCCTGAGAGATGATCCGTGCTGTAGGGGAGCAGTTGGGTCGTGGACTTCAGATAACCGGTGTTGATGTTGGGAAGCAGGCCAGAGTTGATGCCGCTAATCCATGACCCCGTATTCCCAAACGTATTCAGCGAGGTCACATTTCTCCACTGGGAAAAGACTGCGCGGTAACGAGCGGGCATGTTTCGGACGTACGAGGCCATCTGCATGGCGAGGTTGAGTTGAGATGTAATTTTCGCGTAACTCTTCTGCAGCTGAAGGAGGTGTTGCTGGAGCTGGTAGTAGCGAAGCAACGCGTTGTGGTAGTTGGTTGGGTCGTAGACAATTCCGCTTCCAAGCTGGGCCGACGCGGTGCCAACCGCGAGGCCCATTACGAGCATAAAGACGAGAACCTTTCTTTTCATTTTTCTCCTCCTAATGCCTCAGAGGTCTGAGGGCAATTTGTGGTTGTTGTAGTCGGGCAACGCGAGGTCGCCCGAGAGATAGACTTTGACTCGGTGGCCTTCCCGGATGGTCACCGTGGGCATGATGTTTAGAAATTTGTCGAGGATCTGCGCCGAAGACTGCGCTGTGCTTTGAGCGAATCCTTGACGCATGAGGTCGGTACCCGACGCGGTCAGGGGGCCAGACGTTCCACCCTGCGCAACGGCTCCGAGTGCGCCGATGGCTAGGGAGACTCCGAAAATACGGAGATAGTGATTGTTCACCTGATCGCGAAGGCCAGCATCGCCGGCCTGGTTAAGTCCTTTGAATTGGTCAAGGCTCAGGGAATAACCATCCGGCATGATGAGGCGGTGGAAGACAACGGCTAGACGCGTCTGACCGAAAGCGTCCACTTTCTTTGTTTCGCCTAGAACCTTCGACCCTGCCGGAATAAGAAGGTGCTGACGGTCGTGCGAGTAGATGTCGTTCGTCAAAAGGCATTCGATAGGGCCGGAAAATTGCCCGTCGAGGCGATTGATGAGAACGGATTCGAGAACGGTTCCTTCGAAGAGGATGTAGTTCTTCCCTGCCGCCGCGGGGGACGTGCTTATCTGCGCGGCGGCAGGGTTGTTTACCTCCTTTGGTTGCCGGTTTGCTTCGGCTACATTCGCCGAAGGGTTGTGAGTTTGGGTTGAGGTTACGCCGTTGGGTTGAGTGGCCGAGATCGGTTGTGCAGCAATGCCGAGCTGTGCGTCCTTGAGCATTTGCGATAGTAAAGAGGCCTCCGTGGAGGTGCTCGGAGGAATTGCCCCTGGTGGGTCCGGTGACGGTGCGGACGGGTCAGGCGGTCCCGCTTGCGTCGCAGGTGCAGTCTTGCGATAACTTAGGGCGATATTTGAAGCAAATAGCGAGAGGTACTCGCGCTTCCTGCGCTCAGTCTTGATGGGATCTTCAGTGCGTTCGCCAGCCGCATTGCTGGGCGCATAGCTGGTTTGCGCCTGTTGCTGGTCGTGAGTTGCTGCGCCTAGGAACCGGTTCTGCTGCGCCAGTGCACTCTGCGCAACGAGCTGCTCGCGCTGGAGCTCTTGGATTCGATTCTGAAGATCGGCAATCTTCGTTTCGTTTACTTCGACTGGTAACGGCTGCTGCACCACGGGTGCACTTGCCTTTGCAGAGGTCTGCTGCTTCTTGCCACCCGTCAGCCACATAATCACGATCATCAGCACGGCGAGTCCCAGGATCAGCCACGACTGCACGTGCTTCGGAAGCAGGCCAGGCGGTTTCGGGGCTTTATCTTGAATTTGCTCGTTCATGTTTTCCTCTCCCCTATTGGTTTTTCGTTAATGGTTTTCAGTTGTGCCGCTTGAAGGTCAGTTTCTTGTTTCCGATGGCAAGGTATCCGTCGTCGATGACCTTGGGAGCGATGTACACCCCGTTTTCAACCTGGAAGTTTATGAGGTTCGGCTTTCCGTCTTTGATTTCGTAGAGAGCTGGCTTCTCTGGGGCGTTACACTTGATGTAGGTGAAAGTCTCGTCGTGATAGATGATTGAGACAAGAAACGGCTCCCGAGCTGCTCTTTTGTCCAACTCGTAATCAAATTGCAGCTTCTTTTGATAATCGGATTTGTATTTATTCACCTGCTCGGAGGCGCGCGCTTCAGCCGCATGGATGTGTCCATCGGTCTGCGCACGAAGAGCCTCCAATTCCTTTTTGTAAGCTTCGGCCTCACTCGCTCGAACGTAACCTTGCAATGCGGTCACGCCGCCAATGCTCGACTCCTCCTTGGGTTCAACAAACAGCTTGAGGTCGGGTTCAGCGGATGAATCCTTACTGATCTCTGTCAGCAGAAAGGAGTAGACGTGTCCGGTGGTAGTGATCAGATGGAGGTCGCTGCGAATCCCTGCCTCCGCAGGATGCACATAGCAGAGATTGTGCGCCCCATTAATGATCCAGAATTCCTTGTCGCCGGTTGCATAATCCAGAATCTCTTCGTTTTGCGGCAAAACAATCAGCGTTGAAAAACGGAGTTTGGCACGAACAGAAATGATGTCTTGCTGGGAATACTTCACTGTCCTGGCGCCTCCTGGGTCTGCTAGGGCGGGTGTGGCCTCCAGCCAAATAAGGCAGAAGGTAATCAGAACAAGACTGCATTTAAGAGCGGACGTGGCCTTCGAGATACTTTTCATACTTTTTCTCCTGAATTGAATTTGTCCGTTGCTGAGACTTTGGGAACAACCACAAACTGGCACTCAAGAACGGCTCAAGCCAAAAACGTCCCCAGACCATAGTTAAAATGGAAAAGGCTAGAGCGAGCGACGCCAACGCGGGATAGAGGTCCGGACTGTACGCCGCGAGAAACGTGAAGATGAGGAAGAGAGCAACTACAGCAGGCACGATAAATATCCAAATCGCGAAGGAAACGATAAGAGTTTTCATCGCGGCATCTCCGCCAGAACTTCAAGCCCCTTCTCGAACCCGTGAGTCTCAAATGCTTCCTTGCGCTTGCGGTTATCGAATGGGTCGTTTGTGTAAAGCCAGTAACTTTTGGTGTCTACCGTGAGGTTCGCTACTTTTGCGAGTTCGGGCGTCTTGAAGAGAAATTGTTGCTTTGGAATGAGCGTGGAGATCAGTTCCAGTTCGTTTTCATTGAGATGGAACTGGCGGCAATACAGCTCCCTGTCCATGTCGGGGTTAGCAAGAAAGATCTTGGTTGGGCAGCTTTCGATTATTACGTCGAGCACGTCCGAGCGGCGCAACTCGTCGAGCGACTGGGTGGACAGAATCATGGCGGCATTTGCTTTGCGCCACGTTTTGAGCGCCTCCACGACGTATCTCTGAATGCTTGGATTCTTGAGGAAGACCCAAGCCTCATCGATGAAAAAGGCCTTGAAAGTCGTGCAGATCTGCCGGTCGGCGATGACGGAGTTTGCCCGATGCAAAATGTAAAAGAGCAGCGGTTGGAGAAGTTCGGGATACTGACTCATCTGTTGGAAATCGAAACATTGGAACTTTGAGAAAGAGATGGTGTCTTCTGGGTTGTCAAAGAGGAATCCGAACTGGCCTCCTTGCGTCCATTTCGCGAGCCGGTCGGCGAGGCGATGGCCGATCGTGTTGGCGAGGACTCCCAAAGTTCGCAGGGCCGGGTCAACAGAGTAAAGATTTTCAATCTGTTGGTAGAGGTCTCGCTCCTCAGTCGGGTCCAGTTCGATCGGCGCCGCGCCTTGAAGTAGGACCTTTACGAACAAAGCCAGGAAATCGAGGTTCTCCTTGGTGGGTGGGAGCGAGAAAGGATTGATTCTGAAGTCCGGCGAATTGATTCCAACTCTCACGTACGACCCGCCGAAGAGCTGAGTAAGACTCTCGAAGCTCCCACCCAAGTCGAAGATGAAGGTCCGCGGGTCATATTTTTGGAGGTTGGTGATGAGGAAGTTAAGAAGGAATGATTTCCCCGCTCCGGTGCGCCCGAGAATCATGGTGTGGGCCACATCGCGATGATGGAGGTTTAGGAAGTACGGTGTATGGTGGTTCGTTTCGAGAACCGCGAGATACTCCTGACGGAGGTGGCGGTTCTGACGCTCACCACAGTGAAGGGTGAAGAGAAACGAATAATCGGCGTAATTGGAATTGAGAAGGTATAGCGAACGGAGGTTAAAAGCGTAATTGCCGGGAACCGTCGCGAGAAACGCGTTCAGGAGATTGTATTTCTCTTCGTAGAGCTGGGCATCGTGAATACTGAAGACCTTATAGAACTCGGCGCATGCCCGGTCCACCTTCGCCGGGTCCAGGTCATAGATGACGACGGTGAGGGAAAACTGCCCGAAATAGTTCCCTTTGAGCTCGATCTCCTTGATGCTTTCCCCGAGTTCCCGAACCTGGGACTCTTTCGAATCATCGGTTAGAACGTCATGCGAAGGCGCGTCGTTGAAGTTGACCTGACTGATAAAAGAGTGCTTCGTATTGTGAAAGTGCCGCCGCTTGGCCTGTATCACTCTCCTGGTTTTTCCCGAATCTTCTTTCTTCCATTCGGTCACAACGTGGTAGTTGGTTTGGACTTCGAGCAGGCGCTTGAAGATCAGAGGAAAGCTCTGCGCGGATGGTTCTTTGAGCGTCAAAACCCTGACGTAATAGTCGTCTACGCGGAGGTGCCCTCTGTGGCATTCGAGATGGGATTCGCAGAGATAGTAATCGAGAAAGGTGTCGTGCTTGAGCCGGGCAGATTCGATCTTCTTCGGCGCAAAGTTGAGAGTCTTCTTGAGAATGCTGAAGGCTTCTTGTTTATCGAGCAAACGGACAGGCAGAAAATCGCTGACCTGGAGAACAAAGCTCTCGACCTTTTGGAGCAGGCCCGCTTGCCCTTTCGTGATCTCGCGGTCGAGAAGAACAACCTGTTTTCTGCCTGAGAAATGCGCCCGGAGTTCACTGAGGGCTTTGGCGGGCCGTTTCGGAATTTCGAGCAGCGTACTTCCGAGTGTGCGAGTGTACCGGAACCCCTCGAACAAAATTACGTAGTAGATGGAAAGCGAAAAAAGCGTGTCCGATTTGGCCGCAAAGAATCCGATGCGATTTTTGATGGCGGTATCTACGACAGGACTGCCATACAGCTTGTACGGGATCGTTTCGTTGTTTCGCTTGAAGAGGTACTGGTAGATGCGGTAGTTGTCGTCGAACAACTTGAGTGCAGATTCTAGGCGTTTTGTTAGACCGTCGAGCGTGTTCTCGTCCAGGCACTCGTAATCAACACCCCGGACCTCGAGGATGACTCCGAGGTCGCCCGTCTTGGTCAGGAACACATGGGAATCAACAAACCCGTAGAGGTTTACCTGCTCATTGAAAGAGCCGGTCTCTTCGTAGTTCTTGAAGATTCGCCGAAGCTTAAGCATTGGTGATCCTGCGGATAGAAATTGGGCTGAATTTTGAAGGGTCGTATTGAGTGCGTAATTTGGGCGACGTAAGCAGGAAGCGGAGAATCTGAGGATCTGTCTCGGTCGCCCATCGCGCTGCAAAGTAGAGCAACAGAAACATAAGCACTCCCCCAAGCAAGCTGCCCAGCAGATTGAACGTGCCAGCGCCAACGCACATCGCGAAGAAAAACAGCTTCCTCTCCGCTCCGAGAATTGTCAGAGGCCGCGAAATCGATCTATAAACTGGGTTCACTCGCCTGCCCGTTGCCATGCCCTGCTCCCTTCAGGTGATCTTGGCGACCGAACGCCTCACGGAAAGAGCCAAGCCATGAAGTTGACTGCGGCGATGGCCATGCCAACCCCGAAGAGAACACCTGCGAGCACTCGCTTCGAGCCGCCTTCCCCGAAGGCGAAGGTCAGGCCGGATACCACGATTGCGACCAGGGAGAGGCCGCGGGCGATGGTGCTGGTAAACGCCTGCTGCAAGACGCCGACCGCGTTCTCCCAAGGCGAGGCGCCCTGAGCGAAGGCAGGTGCCGCCAAAAACAGGCCCAGAGCGGCGGCGGTCAATTGCCGGAATACATTTCTGAATCGGAGAGCCTTGCTCCAAAGTGGTCTCATATTGGGTATCTCCTTTGTGCGTTGCCTCGCAGATCAATCTCTCTTGGAGAGTTCTCGCCGGAATTGTTGCCGCCAGGAGACACCTCGACGCAACAGGCAGAACCGAGTCCCTGCTTTAACCAGCTTGGCCAGTGCCAAGGCACACTTGGAGCATTAGCTCCATGCAGTGGGTTTCTACCTTCGCGTCCGGCGCGTCGTCCCTCGGCCGTCCACGACGCCTGGCGGGTCACCCGACTGAATCAGGTCCACCAAGCTCCCAGGGGAACATTCGGCGAGAACTCCCCTCTCTTATAAAGAGGCTTTGAGAAAGGAAAAAGTAAGAAAAAATCTTTCGCTACGATAGATTTGCCCGTTGGCCGTCACCTGTATTGGGCAGTACATCTCAGTACCATTGACGCGCATCGCAATGGAATGACACGCTCGAATTCTCCAGTCCACCTTGTCGACCAAGGGAGTCCATGGGGAAACCGGACCCGTACGGCAACTGGGTAATCGGCAGGTTTCGGCAAGAGACAGCCGGAAATCCAGGCCCACTTCCCGAAGAGGTCATAGCCGCCGCTCGGGTGGCTTGGCCTCGCGCGCTAGCTCATGCCGCACGCGAATTTGGACGCGACGGTTCAAGCCGAGAATGCCAGGCTCTTGCCGCAGACATTTGGGAAGCAGTATTGCGATCTGTCTCAAAAGCACTTCAGAGAAAGGGAGGATTTGCTTCCTCCGTGGCGGACTTTGAGTCCTACCTCCTCGCTGCGTTCCACCACAGATTTCATAGATTCCAGAAAATAGAACACGCGCGGCGTGAGATGTTTCAGTCTGTCTCTGAAAGCCTTGACTTGGGCCTCATTGAGGGTGCCCTGGACACAAAATGGGTATCGGAACTTGAGCGAGCAATTACCATCCGGCAAATCACGAGCCGCATGGATGGCTGGACGAGGAAGGTGTGGCGGGCGCGACAATTGGGATATACATGGAAAGAGATTTCATCCTGGTTAGGTGTCACCGAACAGCAAGCAAAAATGAAGTTTCAATACGGATTGGAGAAAACGCGCCACAGTATCGTTCGAGTGCTTAAGGCGGGAAAGCCGAAGGAGTCTAAGTGAAGTCAACTGGATGTATCTTCTTTCTGAAAGGAGATAAAGTTTGCAAAGGGAGGCAGCTCTGAACGCAAAGGGATATTCGGAGAGGGATGAAAAGCGCATCCTGGATGCGCTGGGCCGTGGTCTGCTCAAGGAGTTCCCGAATCCTGACCGTGCCGGGTGCCCCGGCTCTGATGTGCTCAGGAGAATCGCCTCCCATGCGATGCCACTGGAGGAGGCGGAGAAGTGGCTCGATCACCTGACTTCCTGCAGCCCTTGCTATCGCGACTTTTCCGAACTTCAGGCCGACTACCGGCATCGTCGGATGCAGACCGTTCTCGCAATCGCAGCGAGCATTTTAATTGTCGTCGGTGTTGCGGGTTGGGCTTTGTTCTTCAAACACACGGGACCCCCTGTCGTTCAGACTGCTGTGCTGGACTTGAGAAATCGCTCAGTCCCTCGTGGTGGTGAGGCGAATCCGAGTGAGCAACCACTGGAGGTCGGTCGCGGGGTGAAGCGTCTCAATGTCTATCTGCCGCTCGGGAGCGCTGAGGGGCCTTACGAGCTGCGAATCGCGCCGACAGGGGGAAGCGCGGTCTTCGCCACGAGCGGTGTCGCCTCTCTAAAAGATGGTGTTACGTCAATCGAAGCGGTCGTTGACCTTTCCTCCGCGTCCTCTGGGCGATATGTTTTGCAAATCCGAAGGCCTAATTCAGAATGGAACTCATATCCTCTCTTATTGAAATGACTCCTTTGCTATAAAGTTGTGCTCGCCAATGGCTCTTGACCACTCAACATACGTCACCGTTCAGGTACACTTCCTTCCGTACTCACATCGATAGAGAGATACCTATTTTGGCCAACTTGGCGAATCTACCGCTCGTCCCGGGTGCCGTCCTGCTCTTGCCCACTGCTGCGACTCTTTGGTTTCGCTGGGCTGCCCTCCGCGCCGAGGAAGCAACACAGAGGGCTATCTGGGCCGGCTTTCGTAGGTTCGGACCATTCATTCTGACCGCTATCGTGGCGATTTGGTGGGCGCTCTGGGATTTATCTGGCAAGTCTCTATCTTCCGTAGAGAGCTGGCGTTTCTGGTTGCCGCCCGCTGTGAGCTTAGGTATTTTTCTGCTCCTGTGTTCCGAAGTCGATAGGACTGTGCTCAGACTAAAGTGGACAACCACAGACTCAGTGCGGCAAGCATGGTGGAGACTCGTAAGCTTTGTCATTCCGTTGTTGATGCTCGCTGCTGGCTTCGAGCTCATCCTTGGTAGAGAGATACGTGGAATAGCATGGCTTCTTGCTGCTGGAGTTGTCTCGAAAATCGGTACCGGATTTCTGAGACGGGCAGAGGGCCTGAAATTCAATACGCTAAAATCGGGAGAATATCGCAACCGAGCGCTTAGGGTTGCTCGCGGAATGGACGTAACTCTCCGTAGGGTTTTCGTTGTACCCGCCGGGAAAGGTCATCTGACGAATGCCTATGGAATGTCAAACGCAATCGCTCTGACCGACAGCCTAGGGCAGCATCTTAACGACAGGCAAATGGATTTCGTAGTTGCTCATGAAGTGGCCCACGTCAAACTGAAGCATGGGCGTAAGCACCTACTGCTGGTCGTCGCGATTTTCACAGGTACAGCCCTCTCACTTTTTCTTCTTTCGTTGCAAACGAAAAATCTTCACCCACTCTTTCAGCTACTCGCCATATTCGGGCCGCTTATCGCGCTCTATTACTGTTCGCGTCGATTCGAGTATTCAGCAGACCGCGAAGCGATTGAATTTACTGATGCCCCAGAGATTGCCGTTCAGGCTTTGGCCAAGCTTCATCACTCTCGTGAATTACCCGCGGCATCTGACCCTTTTACCGAATTGTTCATGACACATCCGACGTTCGCGCATCGCGTTGGAGCCATCGTTAACCGCGGTCAAATACCAGCAGAACGCCTGCCCCCCCTTCTGGAAGAGGCAGGAATGACCGTTACAGCGACCCGCAACTCGCTAGAAGAAAACCAAAAGACCTAGCAAAACTTTGCTGAAGTCTTGGTGCGTCGCCGAACCAGACATGTAGGGCCTAGTTCCAGTTTGTCTGGCATCGGCGTTCGCGAGGTAGAACAGGTACCACGCTACATGCCCCTTACAATCTCAATAGCCTTCTGCATCTGAGGGTCCTGTCCTGCTAGAAGGTCGTCCGGCAACAGTTCGACTGGAACACTCGGCGTCACGCCCTTACCTTCGATGAGTTTTCCCTGCCACGTGAGATACGCAGCGGCCGGCAATCCCACGATGTAGCCGGAACCAGCCTTGAATGTAGAGCCACTCAGCAAGCGAGCAGCCGTCTTTGTCCCGACGATTGTGGCAAGCCCATTTTCCTCGGCAAATGCAGCCAGCATCTCCCCGGCGCTTGCAGTGTGCTCGTTGACGATGATCGCCACGCGACCGTGAAATTTCTGAGGACCGAGTCCTTCAGTGACTACGAGAATTGATTTGTCTATGAAGCCATATCGCAGTGCCAGCCACAAAAGTGTCGCCTTGTGGGAAGGTATGTGGCCAAACCTTGGTAGCTTTTCTCTCGCATAACCTTTTTCTTTTCGTTTGCGAGTAAGGCTGTATCCGACTTCCTTCTTTCCGGGAGTCAAATAACTCATCAGCCGCAATCCACCAATGCCGCCTCCGGTGTTTCCGCGAAGGTCCACAATCAAGCGGGTTGAATCTTTAAGATGGGCGATGGCGGTATCAAACATTTTGGCAAGATCAATACCGACTGCTCCCGGAAACATGGTCACCTTCAGCCAACCGATCCCATCGGGTAGCTGCGAACACAAAACCGCTTTGGGTACGATCACCGGATGACTTTTCGACCTTGGCGACGGGACGATCAAGTTGCCTACAACCCGTTTTCCATCAGGTTTCTGAACTGCGTATTGCGAGTCTTCGCCAACCGGAAAAATCGGCGGTTCGGGTGGCTTCAATTCTTTGTTTCGGACCTGGAGAAGAATATCGCCTGGACGCAGACCTGCGGCGTGCGCAGGGCCGCCTTCATGAACATCTTGGAACATCCACCGCTGATCACCATCGAAATTGCAGCGCATGAAAGTGGCGGCGATGGCGTGGCGGCCGGGGATCTTCGCGCTCTTGGAATGGCGAAAACCAGTGTGGCTGGTCTTCAGTTCGGCCAGGAGATCTTGTATCTGCTTCTCGAATTCTTCATCGTTGGGGCTTTGGAGGATTTGGTCTCTCCTGGCTTTCGACAACTCTTCCCAATTTGCCCCGTTCATGCCGGGATCGAAGTGCTTCCGCGCCACAAGCTCACAGACGCGGGAATAAATCTTCTCTTTCGTTTGCGAGTCGAGACTCATTGGGCCCCCAGAGGAATCGGAGAGCCGCCGTCTCCGACCAAGATAAAAGCTCCCCAATAGTAAGGTGGGACCTGACGACCGTATTTTGCCAGCAAATCGATCTTTGCGTGGCGCAACGCAGCGGCCTTGTCCTGGCCTTCCGCGATGTGGGTGTAAAACCGCTCCATCAGAGCACTCGTATAGATGTCGTCCGCACTCCACAAGCTCGCGACGACTGCCTTAGCGCCGCTTACAAGGAATGCTTCCACCAAGTTCGTGATGCCTTCTTCCCCCTGGAGCTTTCCGACGCCTGTGTTGCAGGCGGAGAGCGTCACGAGGTCGGCATTAAAGTGAAGTCGGATGATCTCGCGGACTTGCAATAGGCCATCGTCACGCGAGTTTCGGTCAACTCCCAGCACCAAACCGGATCGCTCTGGAAATTGTGTATCCGAGAATCCGTGCGCGGCAATATGAACGATCTTGAAGTCTGACAAAGGCTCAGACTTGAAGGCGGTCTCGGTTGCGTTGGGACCGAGGAGGAGGACCTCGTCCTTCCCAACGATCTTGCCGACGGAGAGAACTTCCTCGCGTGTTTGCGGTAAATCTGACAAAGTGGTGCCGAAAGTATCTGAGAAACCCCTTTCAATCCGTTGTGCAACTGCATTCGGTTTTTCGAGCTTCGACGAAACATGGCCTTGATTCTGATATGGGACATCGCCGACACCCAGGAATGTGTGTCGCGGTGCCTGTGCGACGTTTGCGGTCCGAAGAACGGTCAAGACTGTGGAGGCCGGTGTGTAGCTTATGGTTCTGCTTTCAAGTAAGAAGGCACCCGTTGGATCGCGGAGAGTGTCAAATGGCAGCTGATTCAGTATTCCGTCTGGCGCCACAATCAGACGTTCGCGGTTTGTTTCCGCAGACAGCGCCCTCAAAAGCACATCATACAGTTGATTCGACAGAGCAACGTTTTCGCGTTTCGCTCGCACCTCGGCCAGATATTTTTGCGTCAACTCTTCGATTCGCTGTCGGCCAGCAGGCAAGACCTTTAGACCCGCCTGCGTTTTAGAAATCCAAACGCAATACGAGCTCGGTTCGCTGAGCACATATTCAAGCACAACCTCATCGGACCGCAGGCTGCCTTGGATTTCTTTCAAGGACGATGGCTTCTCAAACCATCCGGGCTTTGAATCTCTACGTTCGGTCCGAGTCCACTCCAGACGGCGCTCGTACTCGACCAACTGGTCGAGGAGCCTAGCCCGTTCGTCAGGACTCTCCGAGCGCATCAATCGTAGTTGCAGATCGGAGACAGTATCTTCGAGGGCTCGCACCTCGTCTGACTCGTTCCTGCTAAACGACACCTTGTTTTCAAGCACAGCCGCTGCTGTCCGTCCTCTGACTCGCTCCAAGATGTTAAGTGCCCGTTCCACACTGCCCTCCCGTACCTCCAGTTCGAAGTGATGAAGATAAGTCGCGCTCATCGCGCCGGCGAGGGAACTGGACCAATACGCCTCATGCAGGTTGACGAGCATTCCGTCAATGATATCCTCGGCGTTCTGATAGAGTGCCTCAGCTTCTGCTGTAGATCGACGCTGGGCCTTAAAATCAGCGAGAATCGTGAGGTCTCTCGGCAGATAGTACCTATCGCCGACTCTCTTGCTCGCCTCGACGCCCAAAGTCGCGCGCTCTTCCGCAGATTTGAGGTCCCCGGCGTCTCGATAGATGCCCGCCAGATCAATCATGGCCTGCCCTTCAGTTCGATAGAAGTTGTATCTTTGTGCGATCTGACCCGCCTGCTCAAGAGAATTCATTGCACCTTGGCGATCTCCCGATTGAAGCGCGAGTTCTCCGAGGCTTAGCAAGATCATGGCTTCATGCCCCCGCTTTTGATTTGCTCTCGCGATAATCAAAGCCCGATTTAGCTTGCCCACGGCTTCCGGCATTTTGCCTTGCGCGGCTAGCGCCTGAGACTCCCCTTCATACGCCATGAACGGAAACCCTGCGTCAGGGTTGGAGCTGCTTGTTTTTATCGCCCTTTCAAAGAACGCAAGAGCCTCTCCATAACGCTTCGCTTCATTAAACCCATTTCCCATCATTTCAAGGAGTCGGACCTGGTTACCCGTGTCGCCGCTCGCCTTGGCGGATAGAAATGCGTCACCAACCATGATCGCGGCGCGCCTGCTATCGCCTTCCAGAAATGCGACGAACCCGAGCTCCCCTTCTGCTCGTGTTTCCCACTCCGGTTCTCCCAAGGAATGGGCGATTCCTTGAGCTTCCGTCCACACACGCTTGGCCGACACCGGATTGATCTCAAGGTCCGTGTATCCCTTTGCCGCGAGACACCACAGTCTGAGTTTTTGGTCACTCTTCGCAATTGGAAGGTCTAACTCTTTTCCAAGAATCTCAGAGACATCAACCCAAGACATGGTTTCCGATTGCGCCCGAATTCTGCCCACTCGTGAATAGATTTCGTTGCGCGTGTCGCCTTTGTCCTTGAAGAGTTGCTCTGCGCGGATATAGAGAGGCTCAGCCTTTGGCCAATTGAAAAGCCATGCAAGACGGTTTGCTTCTTTAAGCAAAATCTCAGGATTGCCCGACGCTGCGGGGTCGCGCAATAAGTCAGCGACTTGCGGCTTGGGATCGCGCGTCCGCGTTACGTAAAGCCAAATGTATTTGCGCGAAGCGACAACAATGATTAGTGCAAAAGAGAGGAGGAGGCAAGCGACCAGCCGGCGTTTTGAGACGCGCATCCGCACGGACTAATACCTCTGTGTTCATCGCTCGCTGGGCTGTGTCGAAGTCGATGCACAATATTGTGCAGAGGTTTTATCACCGATTAGGCAAGAAAGACCATAGTACCCACTAGAGCAGACGGCGCTTGAAGGACCTGAATTCAGCGCCGAGCCCGTTTCTTACCAAATGCGAAAAGGGCCTCAAATTGAGGCCCTTTTCAAAGACGAACGACTAGAAAGGCGTCGGATCGGATCCGTCGAGCGCTTCACTCGAAGCGGCGGAGCCGGAAGCGAGAGTTTCCGGTTCGGGTTCGCCGCGGTCAAGCTTGCGGACGACATCGGCGCGAATGCACCAGAACGTCTGCTTGTTGGTCTTGGCTTTCTTGCCTTTGCCGTTTCCGCGTTCGTACGTCGTGCTAACGAGACTGCCCTCGACGAGCACGTGCGAACCTTTCTTGATCGTCGTCGCGACGTATTCAGCGAGCCGCGGACGGAACACGCAGACGCGGTGCCACTCGGTCTTCGAGGCCCACTCGTCGTCGGTGTTCTTCCACGACCGCTGCGTTGCGACGGAAAGAACGGTGAACTTCGAACCGTTGTTGTTCCGCGCTTGACGCTGCTCCGGGTCTCCGCCGACGAAGCCGATGATCGTAACTGAGTTGAGGTAAGACATGAATTTTCTCCTTTTTCTTGCCCCATTTTCCTGGGGCACCCAAGAGCGAGAGGCCGCTGCTCCCAAGGCGAGCGGGTGCTTTATGGGAGGGACCTGTGCTCTTCGGGAGGAACCGGGAAAGCAGAAGCCGTGAAGCTGCAGGGCGCAGGAATTGGCCCGAAGCCGTGCCCAGGAAAATGAGCGGCAGAAAAAGCGGCTTACTGGCTCAGTAGAAATTTGGACCTAGGGGCCAAGGCGCGGTCAAAAAGGTGGGAAACTGGGAAACCACCTCGACTACTGGCCTCACCGAATCATCTGCGCGCTGAGTCAGCCCTGTTGGAATTTTTCAATTACTTCCTGAGCTAGGGGAATCAGCCTCTCGACACCTCTTAATGCCATATTTCCAAGGGACGCAACCTTGAATGCATCTTTTTCAGGTGTGAGGATCTTAAGGAGCGTCTTGCCGTGCTCCCACCCTACGTCTCTAGAGGAATCTTTCTCTTCGCGATTCCATGGGTATGATGCAAACTCGTCCATCCTGGTGTTGTATTCGGTAACGAAGAAGACCTTAAATCGGTCTTCATTCAGGTCAAAGCCCGCAATTCGCCATAACAGCGCACCCACTGCATATACGAGGTCATCCATAAAAGGCTCGCGCTTTTGTACGGTGTGTTCGGTAAATGCGAACCGCCCGATACAAAATAGATCAAAGGTGATCTTCTCGAATGCGAACAGCCCCTTCATCTCGTCGGGGGGCTTTTCTTTTTCGGCTACGATGTCAGTGATCTCGTCTTCCACCGCCAATCGAATAATGCCGGCAGCCAGAACTATGAGCAGATCTTCTTCCTCGTCAGTGCCCAGCCGAGATGCTGAGGTTGGAGTTAGCCGCGAAAGAAATCGCGACCTCTCTTGTCCGGTCAAGGTGGCCATTTGGGCTTCATCAGTGGCATCTGCCTCTGGAAACGCATTGTCCAAAGTTTCCGAGAACAGTGTCCACTTCGCCGATTCCCACTCGCTAGAAGGGAGTTCAGCAACAATGCTCTCGACACGGGCGTGAACTTGGCGAGCGTGTTCCTCATCGAGAGCACCGACGAACATAGCTGGATGAAGCAAATCTGGAATTCCGAACAACTTCCGCTTAAGGACAGCGGTTTGCCAGCCACGGCCTTTCTTATCCGCTGCGGTTGAGATCAGGTACTTCTTTCCGTCAACTCGATTCGTTATGTCGCTCGTGTATCCCATGCACGAGGATCATACTCGCAGTATGTTTCCAGGAGCTATTGTAGGAGAGCCGTAAGCGTAAGAAAGCTAGAGCCCACCTGCAGATGGTGGTTTCAAACGAACAGAGGCCGCGCTCTCCGTAGCGCGGCCTCTGTCGTACTTTATTTCAACCGTTTGCGAGTTGGACAGTTGGGCTGTTAGGCGGTTGGCTTCTTGGCTAGTTTGTTTTCGTCCTTGACTTTGCTTTTCGGTCTCGCCTGTTCCTTTCGGACGAGCGCAGCTAGCTTTGCGGCGTTCACCTTATACCGCGCCGCCGTGCGTGCGAGGTTTGAGTTTTTCTCGAGCGATTGCCTCGGGTTGTAGGCGGGGCAATACAGGTCAGAAACAAGAGCGCACACGACCACGAAGCGATTTACGTCAGCGGCTTTCATGGCTTGCACCACAGACGCTGCAATCTTCTCGTAGTCCACGGTCTGAGCGCCCCATGAGGTTTTGCTCTTCTTCTCTTCCCATGCGTAGAGCTTGGAGAGACGGCGATGATTGTCGTGGCCCAAGCGCCGGAAGTAGTCGAGGGCTACCATCTCCAAATCTGGCCGGGAGGGAACGTCCGGCAGCTTCTTGCGGACGGCTTCGAGAACGCGTACCCGCGTCAGTTTCTCGATGCGCTCGGCAAGCGCCTCCTTCTTGCGTTGGGCTTGCTCTTGGGGCGTGGGCTGGTAGCGGGTCACGCGGTTGTGAACGTCGCACTTCTCTGTCTGGCAGAGATAGAAGATGCTGCCAGCACCTTTGCCATCAATAAGAACGGCGGCTTTCGTGTTGGGGCACTCCCCTTTTGCTTTGGCCTTCCGGTACTGCCCTTCAAAGAGCACGTCCTTTGCGTGGGCGTTCGTCTGCCATGAGGGGGCCTGTGAAACCCGCAGGGGCTTCTCGCCCTTTTCCTCCAGCGGCTTCACCTGAATTTGCACGAGTGCTTCGACCTTGGCCCTGTAGCACTCCCGGTCCGTGCAAATGGACTTCTGCCGGACTTCGGGAAAAAGAAGTGGGTTGCTGCCCGTTCGTTTCGGGCAAGGAGCGCACGCTCCCGCCTTTGGCAGAAGCGTTTCGTCCTGCGGGTCAAAGGGCGCGTTCGTGAGGTCAAGGTGGATTTCCCGCTCAATCCATGCGCGAAGCTCCCGCACCGTGGTTGCTTCGGCCTTCTTGTCTTTCAGGATGGCGGCGGCGTTCCGGTATTGCGGGAAGCATTCCTGTAGAGCGCGACGTTGATCATTCGGTTGGAGCCGTGCGATTTCAAATGCATGAGCAACCGTCAGCTTGTCCTCATAGAACGCTTGCTTGGCTTCGGCAATAAGTTGAATCAAGCGCAGCCGCCCGCTTACGTACGCGGGCGATCTGCCAACTCGCGAAGAAATGCTTTCGACGGTGTAGGTGTCGGGTTGAAGTTCGATGAGGGCCGCGTATCCTTGTGCCTCGTCGAGCGGATGCACGTCCACGCGCTGAACGTTCTCAATGACCTGTAGCTCAAGGGCCTGCGCGTCAGTCAGTTCGCGCACGGTTGCGGGGATGCTGTCGCGCTTTGCGAGTTTAGAGGCACGATAACGGCGCGTTCCGGCGACAAGCTCAAACGTGCCCGCTTCCCCTTCGGGAAGCGGACGCAAGAGAATGGGTTGTAGGACGCCGTGTTGTCTGATGTTGTCCGCGAGTTCGGCCAGCTTCGCTTCATCAAAGAAGCGTCGTGGGTTGGTCTTGGATTCGCGGATTTTCGCTATCGGAATGTCCTGAATGGATGAAATCACAGGCGGTACTGCTTTCGTTGCACTTGCTACCATCGTTGCGTTCATTTCGTTTAGTCTCCTTTTTCTAAGAAATTTGTTTGGGCCTAATATTCTTCTGGTAGCAAAAGCGTGGTCACAGAACGGTCCGATTCCGTGATAATCCACAACTTGTCGCCAGCGTGTGTGCGGTAGGCGCTCAAGAGCCGGAACCCGTGCTCTAGGCTGTAGTCGTTTTCCTTGCGGTCCTCGTCGGACAAATCGCCCCACTCGCGGTTGACATGGCGCGTGAGGAACTCGCCCGGCTGTTGTCCTGCCTTCTTAAGCGCGGCCAAAGCGCCCGGTGTTGCGACGATCTGGCCGAGTTCAAAAGCAGGCTGTTTGCTGAGTTGTTGCATTGGAAAAACTCCTTTCGTTGGTTTCGTTTTTGCTTCTTAGAGGCACCGCAGAGAGCAGTGCATTAAAAGCAAATGCCCTTCCTGGCGGGGCGAGGCGCCTGGCCGTCCGCGCTGTCAAGGCCGCGCGGTTTTCGCGTTCATCGGAGCGGAGCGGGAGAGCCTTGACAGGAGGAGCGGACGGAACAGGCGCAGGTTTTCAGCAGGAAGGGCAGAAAAGAATATAGTGTTCAAAACCGCGAATTTCAGGCGAGCTGGCCTTAATCGATAGGAGTATTAGCCGCGGGGCACAGCAATGCAGAACCGGCAAAAACAGGATCGCTAGAACTCCCGCATTCTGAACAAGCGGCCTGTGGGGCCGCTATCACTCAAGTCCACGATGATTTCGCTCTGAGGAAATGGAATCTTTGCGTCATCCTCGGTACGCGGCAGGTCCGAGTCAATTACGCTGATAATGCATTGGATGCCGAATTTTGTGGCTGTTTCTCTCAACACTTCCAATACGAGCTTCCTCTTCCGAACGTCCAGCCCTTCCAGAATCCCATCATGGTATACAAAATGATAAAAGGGCTCCTTGGAGTATGTTCGTAGGATCGCTAGGTCAAACAGAGCACAGAGAACCTTTTTGTATGATGTGCCTTCTGACTGACTACTTGTTTCTCTGCGACTGCCAGGCAATTTGGTCTCCACTTTGAATTCAACATTTGCACTTTGGTTGATCGCCAAGTAGAACTCACCAGTTAGATCGAGTACCCGATGAACGAGGTCATTGAATTCGATCTGGATCGTCTTTGTGCGATCGGTGGGCTTCTGAACGGTATCTTTTAATTTTGCGGCAGCTTCGTCTCGCTCCCGTTGAAGCTCTCGAATCTGCCTACTAATCTCTATGACTTTTTCGAGACTCTCTTGCTGCGCCACGAGGTACCGGAGTTCACCCTGATGAGCCGCGTGTGCTTTTTGCAAGCCTTTAAATTTGTTGAAGGTATCTTCGTCTCCAAGGAGTTCCATCAAGCGAACCCGCTGTTGATTTAGGTCTTGAGCTTCTTTGCTCAAGTGTTCCCGAGATACCTCCAACTCCCGGATCTGTCGTCGAATGAGGCTATTCCGTTCTTGAGTCAGCTTTTTATTAAAATCTACAAGCGACTCGTAATCCTTGAGCAGTTTTTCTGGAACGTACGTCTTGGTCTCCTCGAAAACTTGTCTTACGGTCTCAAGCTTGAAAGCAAACCCAGTTTTGAGCGCGCTCCGCAGCTCTTCCAAATCGTAATCAGTGTCATAGAGAGCTGAGTTTATTTCCGCCGTTCTGCTTTCCACGCGTTGGACCAGTGTTTTGTTGATGCGCTCTTCCTCATGGCGAAAGTCGAATTTGTCTAAGAGTTGCCCGGTCCGTTCCACTTCTTGTTGGCGAATGGCAATTCGCGCCTGGAGCTTTGTGTAGTCTTCCTCGCTGAACTGAACTTCTGCTTGTCGTTCATCACGTCTTTGCTCAAGTGCGGCAATGTTGTCGTCTAGCACGTACTTCTTCTCAACGACAGAGGAGTCAAGGCCCACAATTTGGGAGAGGTATGGCTTCCATTCGACATCTCTGCCCTTCACAAATTTCTCGATTTGAAAGTAATCTCTGTAGTCAGCCTGCGCACGAAGGAAGTAAGACACGCCTTTTCGATAATCCCAGGGCTTTATTGCACCAAGGTCTAGATAGCTGTCTAGGAGCTGGCGGGCCTTGTCGATCGTGATGTCCTCGTGATCCCACTTTTCGTTGGCCCGGTCGGACAAATCAGGGATTTCCTGGGAATGGCGCTTGAGTGATGCGCGAGTTTGGGTTGCCACCCCGCGACGAACTGTGACGTAGTCGCCCCTTGGTGTCTGAAGCTGCAAGTAAAAGACAAATTTGGCGAACAATTCGGCATGCTTTAGAAAGATATGGTCTTTCTCGATGTTCTTGAGCAAGAGAAAATCGATAAGATGGACGAGTGTAGTCTTTCCTAGGTTGTGGCTATCTTTCGTTGGGTCCTTCGGCTTTGTAATGCGTGCAAAGACCACACTGATATTCGCGTCGCGCACGCCGTTAAAGGCGATCGGCGCAAATAAACGAGCCTGGTTCGAGTAAATGCGGCTGAGCTTCATGTGGTCCGGTATTCGAATGTATCGTTCTTCGTGTGATACTCAATTTTCCCAAGCAGATAGAGGAAGCTGATGCTTGGGAGGAAGACAGGGCGAAGATTGTCGCCGAATCTTTTGTCGAGCTTGTCGTACAGCTCGTCGTATTTAATCGTTCGTTGCTTTGCGAGGATGTTCAACGCCTGAGCAGCGACATTGAGGACGCTGAAGCTAGGGTCTAGATGTTTAGTGGGCTTAAGCATGGCGACCGATATCGCAATCGAAATACATATAATGAATGAAGATTTTCACTAGCCTTTTCTGACCTGGGGCCATCGCTGTTCCGCCAACTATTTCATCGTAGAGGTAGGTCAGAACTTCGTCAAACGACGAGAAGCTTTCTCTGAAGGTGATGATCTTCCCTTTTAAGTCGTCTGCCGCATCATGGTACATGGACCTGAGGGGTTCGTTTCGCGAATCCTCGAGAAAACGTTTGATCCGGTCGAAGTGAGGTAATGACTCGCGTTGAATGTATTCGTAATACTCTTCGCTCAAAATGTTGATCTTATTCTTCTTCTGTTTCTTGACATGAATGAAATTGGTCGCGCTCTTGAAGACGGTCTGGCTTCCGGTTATCGTGCTGTGAAAGTTCTGGATGACTGTCACCAAGTCCGTCGGATTGATACGAAATGGCGCCTCGTCCCTATCAAACCCGAGATCACGCCATAGTTTGTGGTTGCCGACAAGATAGCTCGTGATTGTTTCCTTGCCGAAGACACCGCCTGTTTTCAAATTGCGAAGTTTTCGCAGTCGTTGACGCAATTGCGCGTCTTTGATGCCTGTTAATCGCCTGTTGGTAAAGAGAAGGTAGTGCTCGAGGTCGCCGCTTTTCACTAGAGCACGAATCCGCGGAAGCTCTTTCTTCAAAATCTGGGTGAAGTCTCTGTCACTACAACTCGCCGCGCCATTTCTGGTGTGCTTCGCCTGGATGACGAATTTACCAGCGAGAGGGCTCTCGCGGCTCGGATAGGACTGTGCGGTCCCCGTAAAGCGTCCGTCTCTTCCACCATCTTTCCCTGGGGCGAACGAGAAGGTTCCTGTTCCGAGGACCTGGATACATATTTGGACTACCAATTGTTCGAACTGTTCGTCGTGTAGTTCGTAGAGGCGGTAAGTGGTCATGCAAGCGAATGGGTTCTGCCGAGCCTTGTGCGGGTAGTCTATATGGACGTATAGATGTTCGCAAATTTCTCTTATGAGGTCATAACCAGACTGCAAATAGTAAATCACGACGACCGTGTCCCCACGACTAGACTCTTGTGAATTGCTAGTCGGAGTCTCGGGGCGGCAATTGAACGGGGGAAAAGAGCGGAGTATCGTGCCAAGGGCTCTCAAGGGATTGAACCGAAGGGGGTTGCGCCGGGGTTTTGGGTGCAAAACACTCGAAGGGTGTGAAAGCTTCACGCAGCATAGCAGCATACTTTTTTCGATCGTAGCCAAACCATCCCTCCCAAAGGGCGAAGGCGCGCACCCGGTCATTTGGCACTGCCGATTCGCTATCGGTAATGACGTATTCGATGTTCTGTCCAGGTCGTAGCTTCACCCCGCTTCCAAAGAGTTGCTGTGCGGCTATCGCGGTAACGCCTGCCTTTTGATAGTCGCGGGGCTCCCGTGTAATTCGCTTGCTGACGACAAGTTCCCGGATGTCCACTTCCCCATTCGCTAGACGGTCTTCGTAGTTCGCAAACACTCCGCGCGCGATTTCGAGTTTTTGTAAGTACGAGTCGTGATCGTGTGCTTCCGCGAGAATGGCAAGTACTTCGTGCTGCATTCGACCAAGTAGTGGAGGAGTGTCGTGGCGCCGGCATTCAAGCCCCCGGACTTTTAGCTCGCCATCTTCGCCGACTGCAAAGAACCGATTCGGTACGGGGACATCCGCGTATTGCTTGGAAGGGAGAAAGACGACATAGCGATAGACGGACTCAATCGCCAGGGGAAGCCGTGTTCTATCCTCGATCTTCTGGGAGAGGCGCTCGTAGTCCTCGCGCGTTGCTCCGTCCTTCCAAACATATAAAGAGTCCACCAAGGCGTGTATCAGCACAAAGCCATCGGCCTCTGCAATTTCTTTTGCAACGAGAAGCGTTTCCCGCGCGACGGCGTTGATAGCTTCATGGGCTTCGATTTTTCCGAAGCGTGCGTTCTTGTAACCGGTATAGCCGAAGCAGCACACAAGAAGCCACTTCATCGAATCACGCTGCAATTTCATCCGGAGCGCAATATCGGGCGGCGATGTCTTTAGGAGTTTCTTGAGTTCGCATCGCTTGGCGATGAGCCGTTCGACCACGCGGCTTGTGATCCCCCTTCGCTTCTGGCAAATGCGGTACCCGAGTTCGGGAATGCGCGGAGCGTCGGGGCAGCACGGGCAATTTACGGTTTCGGGCGAGATATTGAACCGCGCCATGATGCTTGGGAACTGGCTCACGAAATCCAGTTCCGCGACATTGGGTGTGAAGCCGAGTTTCGGAACGAAGACGAGGCCGCCGCGGTCCGCTACCAATAGTTCGTCGGGCCGCTTGGGATCTTCGGGCTCCGCTTTCTGCTCGGGAATGAGCACGCCATCGCGGTGGGCGAGTTCCATTTGCATGTAGGAAATGCCGGTGCCGGTCGTAGTCCGCGCTGCGTATTGAATGGGAAGCTTGGTGAGGCGAGCCAGTTCCCAGAGGCCGACGAAGTCGCACTTCTCCGAAATGAACGAGTTCTGCTTGTCTACATGGACGCGGCCAAAGAGTGTGATAGAGCTGGCTTTGAAAAGAATCCTTCCGTAACTGGTGTAGCTGCGGCCGCGGGATTGCTGGACGGCCGCAGACTCGTCGCGATTGAGCGGCAAAGAAGATCGCAGGCGTTCCGCTTGCTGGCGAAGCAACGGAAGAATCGTGGAATCGCCCCACTCAGAGAGAATCACGTCAGGGTCGTGGCGCTTTAGGAGCCCGGCAAATTGAATGGCCGGAGGCTCGCCCGTTTCGTCGAGCTCCCAGCAAGTACCGTCCATTTCGATTTCGAGCGCCGCGCGGCGTCCGTGCGTAGGATCGATCCGCGCAAGGCCGGATAACCGAATCTGCATAATCTTGAGTGGCGGCATTTCATAGTTGAGCGCCCATTCATCATCACGACATGCGATGGAGAGAACTTTTCCGTCGTTGTCGGCTTCGACTTCCACAAAGGAAAGCGGAAACAGCCGCTTCTCCCAGCAATACAGCGAGGCCACCATGAGGTCGCTGTTGTAGAGCTGTAACTTCGAGTCCAGCTTATGCACCCATCGTCCCCAGCCGATGAAATTCGAGGGACGAAGAACGGAAACTTCGAGGACCTGGCGGGCCGCGTTCAGCCAGAGGTCGGTGCGCTCGGTAAATCGCGTGCGAAGCTCTGTGGTTTTGCGTTGTGCGGCGTCCCGCAACTGAATGAGACGCTCCTCCGGGCCCGAAACATAGAAGGCCGGCGCGAAGCTATCGGTCAAACGGTAGTGCGACTGGTTCCGGTCGATCAGCCACAGCGTCATCCCGTTGTGATTGGGGTAGAGGTCGAGAATCCATCCTTGAAGCGATTTCACAAAGCACCCCTGCGTTCTGAAGAACCTTCTCGACGGCATCGAGACGCTTTTCCTGATCGAGAGCTATGGAAAGAAGGATTGCTTCCATTGGGTTGTCGTGGGCCTGATAGGTAGCCGCTTGTGTGTAGCAACGCACCCGCGTAAAGAGCCGGTCGAAATGCGGCTGGTCTTCCCGCCGCAAGGCGCGCCGGAACTTTTTCCAGTGCTCTGCGGCCTCTTGAATCAATTGGACGAATGTAGGGACGGTTCTCCCCATGATGCACCTCGATCTTTACGGTCAAGCCGAAAGCAGCGGCGTATTTTTCTCGCGGGTAAAGGAAAGCTTGTTTTCGGGAGTGGATTCCACCTTCACGACGTGTTCGGCCTGGTTGCGAAGCCGCTGAAAGAAATCCCGCCGCTTGGTCTTGAATGATGTGGCGTCGGAAAAGACGGCAATAGAAAGAGGGAGCGGCGCGACGTTACCCAGGCCCTCGAGCGCATGTTCAAATGAAGCGCGCGCTTCCCTATCGCGAACATCCTCATCGAAGTATAGGTCCGGCAAGGCCGTGACGATGAGCACGTCGGCAGAAAATCTCTCCAGAGTCTTGGGCACACGTCGGACGAGTTCGGTCAGTTGAAAACAGGTAAAGGCGCGCGCGACGCGGATGAGGCTATTTACGGTCGATGGCTCAACGCCGCGCTCTCTCGCGAAACGGGCTAGGAGTAGCGGGCTGATCTGGTTTGCGCCGTCCAGGTAAAGAATCTGTTTCTTAGCAAAGAGTAGTCGTGGCAAGAAGTAATGCGAGAGCCTGGGCATTTCGGGACAACCATAAAACACGGTCAAACCGCGGTCGGATAAGACCCAGGGGTTCGGAGTTGTGGGCCGTTCCGTTTTCGTGAATGCAATGGGTAAACTCATGACAGCGCCGTGTCAGCCTTCGATGGCATAGTAGGCGAATAAAAAGCGAAATGTCAAGCGGCCCGTTTGGCGCTCGTGTGCCAGAACTCTTAGGCGAAAGTGGGACTACATGCGGAACTTACACAACGCCGGAACGACCCTGGGATGCGCCGGGTTTTCTGCTTGCTTTCGAGGCGAGGCTAGCGTAGTTAGAGGAGATCCCAGCCGCCGAGGCGAGCGATGGAAGTACGTGCACCCAAGGGACAATACCGGGTAATCGGGCTGGACCCAGTAGACACCCTCACATGGCCAAGCGGCCCTCTCTGGAAAGACTGCGAAACTTTCGACAAGGCACTAGATTTGGCTGCCAGCAATGACGAGTTGTATCTTCGGATTTATATTTACAACGACAACGCCGAGATTCTGCATGAAGCTGGGTGCTATCGAGAGCATCTCAAAAGGATTCACGAGCTAGAGGAACACCGTCCCGGCAGAGCGCAGGACGAACGTCCCAAAACATAGGGTCATCGCTCTCAAGGGACCCATCTTTGCTTACTCTCCCAAGCCTTGATTGGGGCGAAACGCAACTCCCGATAAAAACGGGCAACCCTGAGACAATCCGGTAAGGTAAGGTTTGCCGACCACACGGATACTTGTACCTTTCTTCGAGCCAACCGTCGGTCGCAGTGTTATGGATGGGACAGCGAAGTCCCGTTCCGAATTGCCAAAACAGCTTGGACTAAAGTCTTCGCAACAAGATCTGACTTATAGAGGTGTATCTCATGACCGCTTCCGGTCGCCGTGACATGCAGGGTGTTGGAACTGAGGAAGTCGAGGCGCGGCCCAGCCTCGTCGTGAGAATGACGCTCAGACTTAGGTGAAGGTGGATCGCTTGACAAGACGACGACGGGGAGCGCTCCCAGGGGATATTCTTTGTTTGCGGCGGTTTCTGCAAATTCCTTGAGAAATTCTGTCCGCCAAGACAAGGTCGAATCGGCAGTTTCCTTCGTTGGTTCCCACTTTTGCCAGAGTTTGTAATCAAGCCGCAGACGGACCGCCCTTAAATCTGGCGGCAGTCGGTCGAAAGGGTCGTCCTCGCTGGTTGGCGCAGGACCTTTGTCGGAGGCTGCGAGTGGGAACGTCGAACGTATTTGTTCTTCCGACAGTTCCCAAATTAGTCCGGGTTTGCCATTCACGAGTCTGCCGATCCGATTGCTACTGTTGGTGAAAACCAATCCGGCGACCTCTTTTGGAAATGTACGTTGGTAAGCCTGAACGTATATGCCTCCAACGGAAGCACCAACGAGTAGCAAAGGACCCTTCTCTCCGGCGTTTTTTAGAAGTATGTGCAGATCAGAAACGGTCTGCTCGACAGTTTCATCCTTTGGGCCCGGATCGCTCCAAGCTAGTCCAGACCGATCGTAAGAGCATACCCTTGTGTTCTGAGCAACCTTCGGTTGGACCAGAGCCCAATCAATGGAGAATGCGCCACCGCCCGCCATAAGAATCACGGTCGGACTTCCCGTTCCCGTGCAATAAAGATGCAGCTTCCGGCCACCAATGTCGATCAGTTTGCCGGGAGGCGGATATTCCTGCGCAGCTGGATCCTGCCCTGATGCCTGCCCGATGATTAACATCCCTAGAATCGCGGCAAGATGAAATCGCATGTTTCATTTCCTCCTCAGGTTTGAGCCGGGCCGGAGAACTAGTCAGGTCGCACAATCGAAGCCAACAAATTCCTCCCAGACCTCGCCGAGCACGCAAACTGGCCAATCGCGCCCTATCTCGGCATGTCGTCTGGTACGAGTTATCGAACTAAAAAGTTTCCGAGTAACGGACAAGAAACCGGAAACTGACCACCACGCTAGCTGAAAAGAGCGGGTTGCGCAGATGGATCCACGGGGTCGTGAAAATTGCTTAGGCCAACGCCAACGAGGCGAAACCGCTGCTGCGGCCTGAGGCCGACGCGTTCCCGCAGCGACAGGGCGATATTCGTCAGTTCCTCGCAAGAAGAAGGTGGAGAACCTGGCGTGTGGCTGCGAGTGAGAATCTTGAATTCGCTGGTCTTCAGTTTCAGTACAACCGTGCGCGCGATTCGTGACTCCTTGCGCGAGGCGGTCCATGCGTGCTCCGCAAGTTTTCGAATCATCGGCTCCATCTCTGCCAGCAAGACATCCTGTTCAAAAGTGTCCTCTGCGGATACGGATCGTGTAGGCCTGTCAGGTACTACCTCGCTGTTGTCGATTCCCCGAGCCAACTCGTAGAGACGCACGCCGTAGCGGCCGAAGCGGCCTTCGAGTGTCGGCAAATCCATTCGCCGCAGGTCGGCGATCGTTTGTACCTCAAGGTGCTTCAGTTTTTCTTCCGTGACTTTGCCTACTCCGGGCAGGCGGTCAACGGGTAGCGGCAATAGAAACGAATCGATTTCTTCCGGTTGTATGACAAAGAGCCCATTCGGTTTTTTCCAGTCCGAAGCTATCTTTGCTAGGAATTTGTTCGGCGCCACCCCTGCCGATGCCGTCAAGCTCAGTTCTGAGCGGATCTGTTCGCGAATTGTGCGTGCCACTTGTGTCGCGGTAGGCAAGCCAGTCTTGTTTTCCGAGACGTCGAGATAGGCTTCGTCGAGGGACAACGGTTCAATTAAGTCGGTGTGCCGTTTGAAGATTTCGCGCACTTGGCTGGAGACGGCCCGATAGCGCGTGAAGTCCGGCGGCAAGAAGACTGCGTTACGACACAGACGTTCGGCCCGAACAGCGGGCATAGCAGAACGCACGCCGAACTTTCGCGCTTCATACGAGGCAGCGCACACTACGGAGCGATTCCCGCGCCACGCGACAACAACGGGTTTGCCGCGCAATTGCGGATTGTCCCGCTGTTCCACGGAGGTATAAAACGCGTCCATGTCGATGTGAATGATCTTGCGGGCGGTCATCTGGCACCATCTTATTCCGGGGTCGAGGCCGAGTGCGAGCGTTTGCTTATTTGTCGGGCGTCTGGTTTCCTAAGGAGCGGGATGGAGAGAAAACTGCGAGCACGCTTGGACTCGCTACCCAAGACGGAGGCGTCATTCATTGAGCCGATGGAGTGTCTGTCGGTATCGAAGCTACCTGGGGGCGACCAATGGATTTGGAAAATCAAACTCGATGGTTAACTTGTGGCTCATGACGTTTTAATCACCAGTTTTGGTCCGTTGGGATATCGCTTGTTCAAGTTCGAGGCCAGTCTTCGGATTAGATCTGTCCCTTTCGCGACAGCATCAAAGTCATATTCGCCGTTAGTTTTGTGTTTGTCAGCCAGTGCGTTATAAGATTTCAAAACTCTGTTATAGCAAGTCGCTAGGACGGCGTCATCAATCGTATCCGTGTTTATTTTAAGTAGGTCGCTCTCGACGGTTTTAGCATGCTGCGACACTGTACAGACAAAATACATGCACACGTAGAAGATCAGATTTCGTTTGTGAATAGGTTCTAAAAAAGAATCCAGGTACGCCTCGACCTTTCGGAAGATCAGAATACTTTTTAGATAGACGTTGAGGTCGTATTTGCCTTCTCCGAACGCAACCTCATACGGATACTCGGGCCTTTCAGCAAAGTAGTTTCTCGGACGGGCTCTCGCATGGTCGGGTCGTCCAACAAGACAGGACAGCATTGCCTGAAGTAGTTCTACAATGCTCACGATCTTGCTTATTGGTTTTCCTGAGTCCTTGTGGTGCCCCTTTCTGCGGTCATAGTACATGCCAGACTTTGAGAAAATTTCCTCAATCTGGCGATGAATGGGATCGGTTGCCCTAAGTGCCTCGATGGGCATCTTGTTTTGGTTGTTCGTGGAACGAATCACCATGTCTCGCGTTGGCTCATCTTGGAGTTTGATTACGCGGACCAGGATTCTCCTTCCATCGTCTTCACGTGGCTTGTTTGCCCGGCAGTAGTCGTAAATGACTCTCGACGATTGGAGCCCATTTACAACTTGCGGATCATGGATTTCAAGCTGTAGATGGCCCGCATTGCTGGTGTCACCGGCTAGTATCGTTATTCCATTGTTCAGAAGCCAAAATTCAGGCGATTCCTGAGGTTTTTCTAGTGTTTTGAGAATCTCCTTGTTGATGGGGGTTTTCGGCCAGAACCCACGCACATTGGACTCGAAGATTCTTATATTAAGCTCTCCAGTGTCTTCGTTTTTCAGGAAATCGTAGTAGTCAGGAAGTTTGACTAGTCCTACGAACCCTTCTGGTGTATCGAGTGGCTGCTGAACCCATTTCAGAATCTTCTTATTCTTGGGTCTGCCCTGGATGAAGTTCCACAGCCCTGTCGCATTCACGAAGTCGAAGGAATACTCAGCCTTATTGAAGTGCTTGCGCACTGTCGCTTTGAGTTTAGCCTCGCTTTTCAAGCAGTCGGCATTGGGCTCCGCGTCCTTCTTGGTCATATAGAAAAAATGAATCTCGAACTCTGGAAGGCCGCCCCCGATTAACTGCTTATACGTTTCTTTAAATAACCGGATGAGCTTCAACACTGGAGCGCTGTAACTGGAATGATACCCCGCCTCCCTTCGACTCAGGTCCAACAGATCATCTGTAAAGAAGTCGAGCTTGTCCACTGCGACCGGAGAGAATCCGTCGCCCTCTTTTATTTGAAACAGGAGAAGAGCCGTTTTCAGCACCGTTGCTGGGTCGACCGGCTGGGTGGAATCCGTAACAAGTTCACGATTAACAAAAAAATACATTCCGTCGACTCCGCCATCTTTCGAACCGTTGACCATCCCGCTCTTCAATTCTTCGTCGGAATCAACCCAATCTCGTAGATAATTCTCTAAGCAATAGTATTCGAATGGATTTATCTCTTTGGGAAGTTCCAAGGCCCTTTTGCTTTTCCAGCTGGAGAAGTTTGCATCCAAAGCAAGTTGTTGATTTCCGCCCATAGATTCCCCCTGGTCTAAATATAATAATCCCTAATTGTAACTCCCAGCTAACTACGTCTGCGGGACTGATGAATTTACAGAGGTGGGGCAACCATCTTATTCCGGGGTCCAGACGAGTGCGAGCGTTGCTTATTTGTCCGGCCTTTGTTTTGCTAAAGGACGCGATGGAACGAAAACTCCAGGCACGCTTGGCTTCGTTACCCAAAACACAGGCGTCATTTGTCGAGCCGATGGAGTGTCTATCGGTAGCGAAGTTACCTGAGGGGTTGGAATGGCTCTGGGAAATTAAGCTCGATGGATATCGTGCCCTTGCGGTGAAGTCGCGAACTGGTCTCACGCTGTTCTCGCGGAGGAAAAAATCCTTCAATAGACAGTTTCCTCACATCGTGAAACCGTTGGCGGATTTGCCCGAGGGAACAGTCGTTGATGGAGAAGTAGTTGCCGTCGATGAGAGTGGCCGGCCTAACTTCAATTTGTTGCAAAATTTCCGCGCGGAAGCGTCTCGGATTCAATACTACGTCTTCGATCTGTTGTGCTGGAAGGATCGTGATTTGACCCGTGTTCCGATGGTCGAGCGGCGCGCCCTGTTGAAGTCCCTTGTGGTCATCCGCGACAAGAGAATCAGGATTGCGGACTATTTCGAGGCTGCGCCAAAGGACCTACTGTCCGCAGTGCGCGAGCAAGGGTTAGAAGGGATCATTGGGAAACGAAAGGACAGCGTCTATCAGCCGGGAAAGCGAAGTGGCGCATGGATCAAGTATCGCGTGAATCGTGGACAAGAGTTCGTCATTGGTGGCTATTTTCCCGGACCACACGGTTTCGACTCACTGATCGTCGGCTACTATGACGGAGAGAAGCTGATATATGTGGCAAGAACGCGGAACGGATTTGTCCCGGCCTCCCGACGACAAGTCTTCTCAAAATTGAAACATCTTGTGACGCCGGCCTGCCCATTCGTAAATTTGCCGGAGATGAGGCGATCACGATTTGGGGAAGAACTGAACGCTGAGAAGATGAAGAAAGCAGTTTGGTTGAGGCCAGAGGCCGTCGCTCAGATCGAATTCCTGGAATGGACCGAAGGAAATAGGTTGCGACATTCGAAATTTGTCGGATTGCGGGAGGACAAGAATCCTCGAAGCGTGGTCAAGGAGCACGCCGGCGACCCTTGAATAAGTCCCGGTTAGCCCGCTAAGGAAGGAAAAACGTCCAAATGAGCTCCCCCAAATCCTCAATGTCGAAGACTCCGACCACACTTGCGGTTACGAGTGTTTCCGGGTACCTCGAAGTGGTGGAGCGATTGACCAAAGAATGGTTTACAGCAGAGACCAGTTGGGGGCCTTGGTTTCGCGGCCAATCAGATGCAACTTGGGCTCTTCGACCCAGCATGTATCGCTACTCTCCTCTTAGGAGGCCAATTCGTGGCGTGGAGGATGAAATAAGGCAGGAGTTTATAGTCCGGGCTCCCAGTCTTGGCCTTGAGCGTCCTCAAAACTCTTGGGAGTGGTATTTTTTGATGCAACATTGCGGCGCGCCCACTCGGTTGTTGGATTGGACAGAGAGTGCCTTGATTGCTTTGTTTTTTGCCGTTAAAGGGGGAAAAGCAAAAAACGACACAGATGCGGCTGTTTGGATCTTAGAACCCTGGAAACTTAACAAGTCTGTCGTGAATATCGCAGAAGTCATCGCACCTGCTGCCGAATCGGGAATGGTCGTAAAGCATGCAGACCGATACAAGGACTGGTTGCCTGAACGATACTCGAATACGAAGAGCCTGAAAAAGAAGTTTCCTGTTGCGATTTACCCAACGCACTTCTCAAGAAGGATTAGCTCTCAACGATCGTGCTTTACAATCCACGGAAGCGATTTAAATGGATTCCACCATCTTCCGATGAAATTCCGACCATATCTTATACGGGTGATAATTCCCGGAGATAAAAGGCACTCTATAGAAACAAGTCTGTCCGTGGCAGGTGTCGATGAGGTGACAATCTTCCCCGATCTTGATGGGCTCGGACGTTGGCTCACGGCGGTGCTCCTCGAAGAATGGGTTGGCGACTCCCGATAAATCACCTTGCCGAACGTCGGAATTTCCCTTGTCCAGTCAGCGCGGGGGCTGAGCCTACGGATGTAGTCAAGGAGCGAGGACGATATGGACGACGCGCCCGAAATACCGCTGAGTGATGTCGAAGAGATGGAGCGGATGACGAAGCGTTTTCTGGATGCTCAAAATAGCCGCGAATTACTAGCGGTCCATGAGGCTGGTCATGCTGCTGTGGCCGAACACCTCAACATGGGCGTTAAGCGAGTCGTAGTACAGGGACTCAACACTTCGTACACAGAAACAAACAAGAGGCTGCCTTCCAAAGAGATGCTTCACAACGAATTAGTTATGCTTCTCGCAGGGTATCAAGCGGTTTTTAAAGAGACCGGAGATGTGTACATAGCAAACAGTCACAGTGGCATAGATTATAGGGAGATGTACAAAATCTTCGGTGCGCTATCCATCGGTGAAGATGAACAGAAGATCTGGATGAAAGAAGCGGGTCCGGCGTGTAAACAACTCATTGATACATACTGGTCTGCGATCAAAAAGATTGCAGCCGTTTTGGAGCGGAACGGGCAGATGTGGGGGACGGACGTGCGTAAAACTATTTCTGAGAAATAAGCTGTCATCAGATGTGAAATCGCGCTCCCTACATCCTTGAAGCGTAAGGTGATTTTAATATGCTGCAAACGAAAGAAGAATACATCTCGGAAATAGAAGAAGTCTTGAAGGTTTTGCAAGAGGTTTTGGCAGAGTTCGAAAAGATAAAGCACCACAATACCCAAACTCTTCTATTCCACTACTTTGCAAGCAGAGCCGCCAAGATCGGAAGTGCCGCTTTGCGGGTTCTGGATTTGGACGTGCCATTCGCAATTCTCTGTCGAGTACTCTGCGAAGACTTCATCAGCTTGTATTGGGTGGCTCAGTCTGCGCAGAACGCCGAGTGCTACACCAAACGGTCGCTACGTGAGGTGGGCAAAAGGGCGACAATTTTAATCTCCCGCTTCATCGAAGACAAGAAGCGCAAAGGACAATCGGTCGTGGGGGTGAGTGTCGAACCATTCCAAAAGATGACTCCGAAGATGAAGTCTAAAACCTTGGCAGATATGGCGAAAGAAGTGGGACTTGAGGCTCTGTACGATCACGTCTACCGAGGCATGTCTTCGGACGTTCACGGGCACCAGTGGGGAATGTTTCGGATCGATTTGAAGAACCTAGAGCTACTGGTTTTGTCGTATCTGAGCACCCTGTTGGTTCTCACGGTCGGCTTGTTTAATCACGGGCAAACAGTCATAACGCCAAAAGTCGTTTTAGAAGAGTTTGGACTGGAATCGTAACCCGACAATTCCAACATAGCGAGAGCGACATGGGCCGTAAACGCAGCGGCGGGGTAAGGAAGCTGAATGCGGCTTTGGGCGTGTCGACGGCAACCCGGAAGTTACCATCGGACCGCGCGGAGTACTACAGGGGTTCGCTATACTCGCCAGCATGAACCATCCGCCGATTCTCATCGGGACCTCGTCGTTCACAGCCACGGGATGGCAGGGATCGTTCTATCCGAAGGGCTTGCGACCTGCCGACTACCTCAGTTACTACGCGCAGCACTTCGACACTGTGGAGATTGATTCAACCTTCTATGCAACCCCGAATGTGACCGTGGTGCGCTCCTGGAATGCCAAGACTCCGGAGGGATTTCTCTTTGCGGCCAAAGTACCACAGGAGATCACGCACAAGAGGGTTCTCAAAGATTGCGATGAGGAGTTCAAAGTCTTTCTAACGACAATGGAGGCTCTAGGCGAAAAGCTCGGGCCCTTGCTGTTTCAATTCGGTAAGTTTGACAAGTATGCGTTCAAATCTCTGGACGATTTTCTAGCCAGGCTAGTTCCGTTTCTGAAAAAGCTGCCGAAGGAGCACAAGTTTGCCGTCGAGATTCGCAATAAGGATTGGTTGGTTCCTAAATTCGCCGACGTGTTGCGGGAGCACGCCGTCGCGCTCGCGCTAATTGATCAAGGCTGGATGCCACGGCCATGGGAGATGAAGGACAAATTCGATCTAATTACCTCCGATTTCACTTATGTTCGATGGCTGGGGGACCGCAAAGGGATCGAGGAAAAAACGACAACTTGGGACAAGGTGATTGTAGGTCGCCAAGGTGATCTTTCCGAGTGGGTCAGTCTTCTCAAGAAGATCCAGGAGCGGCGCATCATGATTCTGGCATTTGCCAACAACCACTACGCAGGCTTCGGTCCAGGGACCGTTGATCTCTTCCGCAGACTCTGGGGCATGGAAGCACCCCGGGTGGTTCATCCTCCGCAGCAAAGGGCAGAGCAATCCTCGCTGTTTGATTAGCGTTAGCTATCGCTGCTTCGAGCTGAGCGCCCACGAGAAATCAGGGCTGCGGTTGAGATCGTGATTGCAATCAGGAGCCATGACGCGGGAGGAACAACAACAAATGCGAATGCGGTCTTTGCCCTGGGAGGCCCCAAGGCAACATCTCCGTAAATGGCCAAAGAACTCACCGTGAGAACCAGCATCACCCCATAGAGCGTCGTGCGGGTAAGCACGGACCAATCCTTGGAAACGATAGTTGCGAATATCAGGGCCACAAATGGGGAGAGGACCCAGATCGCAAACAGTATGAGTAGGACGCGAGAAGGATTCCGATGACCTGCACGGAGCATGAAACCGATTGAGCCCGCTGCCCCAGCGGGCAGCGCGATTAGGGCCGCTGCCCGTAAGACACTGAGACTGCGAAGCTCGCTTGTCGATTGCATTGGGGCTCGATTGTTCTTCATGCATAATACTGTGAGGAGAATAAAGCTAGACCCTCTGAATTTTGCCGAAGAAGAAAGATCCCGCCGCCGTCAAGCTTGGACGGAAGGGTGGGAAGCAGATCGCCAAACGAGGGCCTGAATACTTCAGGCAGTTGCAATCTCGACGAAAGAAGCGCAAGGGCGGTCGGCCTCCCAAGTCCAAGAAAACCCGCTGAAAACCTCGTTGATAAACAACGAGCGCTCGTTGTATTATTATGATCGAATCTTATCGAACGGCCCTGGCGCGAAATGAATTACGAGAGCTTGCGGGAGAATTGCTTTGGGTCTAAAGTCGGTTAAATTCGTCACTTATGACGGCAGGAGGTGATACCACCGTGATTATCGGAGATCAATTGCGTGCCATGCGGGAGGAAAAACAGCTCTCTCAAGGCGACATCGAGAAGAGGACGGGATTGCTTCGTTGTTATATCTCCCGCGTTGAAAACGGCCATACTGTCCCGGCCATCGAAACGCTGGAGAAAATGGCCAGGGCCTTAGAGGTTCCCATGTACCGGCTCTTCTACGATGGTGAGGAGCCGCCAAAACTGCCGAATCTTCCCAAGCGCAAGTCGTCTGACGACATGGCCTGGGGCAGTAGCGGTAAAGATGCGCGTTTTCTGAGTAAGCTTCGCCGTCTGTTAGGCAAAGCGGAAGAAGCAGATCGCAAGCTGCTTCTGTATATGGCCCAAAAAATGGCAGGAACGAGGTCTCATCGAGCAGGAGCAAGCAACTAATTCGGCGGACCGGGGTTTAATTTTGACGAAGTAATGGCGAATAGTAGCCAGAAGGGATGCATGGCCACACCGAAGTGGGGCTGCAAGAGGTGACAAGATGGACTTGCGCTGCCCGAAGTGCAATAGCACCGATCTTAAGAAAGTTTCTCTCGCCTACCAAGAGGGACTTTATCAATCGGAGTCGCGGTCTCGCCTGCGAGCCGTCGTGGTTGGAGGTGGAGGGCCGGATATGGTCGTCGGCAGGACGACGACACGGGGATCGCAGCAGTCAGCCCTCTCGAAAAAGCTAAGCCCTCCTAGGAAGTGGTCGTATCTGAAGGTCATCGGATGGTCCGTTCTGGTGTTTCTCTGTGCGGGCTGGCTCGTGTTTTACGTGAACATGGTCACGACGAATGCGACGACCGTGTCGTATGCTCCCTTGACGCTCTTCTCCTTGACTTGCGGCGCGATTTTCGCTCTCCTGCTGTTTCTCGCCTGGAGGCACAACCACTCTACGTATCAGAAGCGGTTTGGGGAGTGGGACCGCTCTTTCATCTGCGCACGCTGCGGAACAGTCAGCGAGCAGAACCTATAAAGTGGTCGCTTGCCGCACCCTGAGGAGCTCAAATACTTTGCACTCGGAATCCGGCTAGCACTGTGTCTTACGAGAAAGTGGCCGTGAGATTTCACGCGATTTGAGGCATCGGCGTATTGCTCCTAGGACTGACTATTCGAAATCAGCCGAAGGATTTCGAGCGTATCCGCGAATTGATCAACAACTTCTGCTTCGTGTTCAAAATGGTAGGACACAAATCTGATTTGTTGATCTTTCTGTGTCCGGTTGTAGAAATAACAGGCGTTTTGCGCAGTTCTTGGAGCAGGCATTATTTTCACCAGCGGAATCAGCTTAAGGGCACGCGCCTCGTGAACTGGAAGCAGGTACAGAGAATCCGAATCCAATGCCTGCGAGGTCTTACGCTGCACGCGCTCAAAGGGCACTCGAGGACCCATTAGGCGATCCACTTCATTTTCGAAAATACCAGACCTCAAGCGGCAAGTGACCGGGCGAACCAATTCGAACGAATCCCAGATTGTTCCGAAAACATCGCGCAACTTTGCTACGGTTGCTAACAGTCCTGCGTGTCGCTCTTCGGCTGCCTGTATTCCGACGATGCCGCCGTGCCCCGTCCATTGGTTCCGATTTGCATTTGTTTCCTGGACGATACTCACGAGCGACTTCGAGAAAAGCATCTCCAGAACCTCGTCATTACTACAGCAAAAGAGTCCACTGCAAAGGTCGTACTCGCTCGGTTGACCATTCAGAAGATGGCGAGCTCGTTTTCCGAGATATTCAACTATTGTCTTCCAGGTGCCAAATGTGCCGTGAACCACCGTCACCCTTGCCTGCTCAAGAGCTGAAATCAGATCTTGGCGCTCCGCTTCGAATGCTCCCTGTTGCGCACTAAATCCGCTAAGATAAAGCGTAGCCATAAACTCGGCCAAAGCCTCAAAGAAATGGAGCAAGTGCTCGTAACGAGCTTTCGGGTCAGCTCCACTTGCGTGGTATGTCCAGAGTATCGAAGCAAGGGGAAAGGGCAGGTGGTCAAGCCACTCAGGTAGGCTGTCCTTTTTGAGCAAGGCATTTACAGAAGCTAAGGTGCTTCCAATTTGCTTGGGCTGCGCCCAGAGTTTCGTCTCCAATTCCCTCATGTGGCTAGAAGCGTTAGCCAAGACTGTAGCACCTGAAATCGTCTGGACCTGCACTTCACGCGAAGGAAGATAGATTGAAGCCTCCTGTAGCGACCCTTTCGTGATTTTCGGAATGTACGAACCTGAGCACAACGACTTTCGGATGGTTCTCCCCAATGGGGTGTTGAAGAATCCAGCCACGTATCTCGCATCAGCGACCGAATCGTTCAGAACGACTTGCACATAATTGTGAGGTTTGATTGTTCCTTCACCCAGTGTTGTAACCGCCCGGCTTGTCCCTATCAGGGGCAGATATACGCTATTTGCGCGTTCGGGAAAGGTGTCGGTTTTTGTGAGATTGAATTCTGAGGCGATGGACTTTAGCGCAATCCGTGGGGCACCGAACTCAGCTGCCATCTTTGAAACGCGATTCTCTTCTTCTAACTGCGGATATTCTCTGAAATTATTGAGGTCTATCAGTTTCCCGAGTGACAGGTCAGCCCCGTCTCGAGATTCTGCAAAGTTCTTCGCAAGCAGCTCGGACCGTTCCTCGTCGCCTGAAAGCTCACCCACAAACACTTTCTTAGAATCACCCCTTTCAATTGCCAGGAGAATGCCGCCGATTGCCGCTAGAGGCCTGAAAGCACCGGGAGGTATCGAAAGACAACCCGAAAATCGGAATCCGAGGCGGGGTAAGACGTGGCGAACGGAGTTCTCTTTCGAACGATAAAAGAAGCTGTTTGATACGACAAACAATCCAATTCCACCTGGCGCCAAACGCAGTGCGGATAAGAGGAGAATTAATCTGCCCTTTTCGTCATCCGCCTCTACCACGGTACCGTCCGAAGACACACGCAAAGCCTCCCGTTGCATTCCGAACGGAAGGTTTGCGATAACGGCGTCAAAACTCTCGCTTATTCCGTCCAAGAGTTGAAATGGGTTGCCAAGCCTCCATTCCACCTCTGGTCCAGTGCCAAGCAACCTTGCCTTTTCTAGTTCTGAAGGATTTTGAATGAGACCTACACCTTTGGCTTCTGACTTGCCGGCCAATGAGGCAAGAAGAATGCCGTTACCAGCACTTGGGTCAAGGATGCTCTGGGACTTCCGAATTGCTATGAGGTATTTCGCAAAAAGAAGAACCGGATGCGGTGTAAACCACTCACCGAAAATTTGGGCGACAGTATTTAGTGCCACGGGATCTGCTGGTGTTGTCTGTTGTTTCAGAAACGCATGAAGGGGTGACTCTCCGCTACCACGCACCTTGTTAGCCGTCGCCCAGAACTTGGCGATGATCTTCTTGATCTCGGGAGGGGGAGGTACAGGCTTGTCCATATTATTTTTTCAAGTCCGCAGCGATCAGAGCGAATTGGTCTAGGGCCGCCTGCAAGTCCTCGGCGATTTCGGCTGCGATCACGTCGGGGGCAGGCAGGTTGGCAGAGTCTTCCAGGCTATCGTCTTTCAGCCAGAAGATGTCCAGGTTTACTTTGTCCCGCTTGAGAAGGTCTTCGTAAGAGAAGCATTTGAAGCGTTCGGCCTCTTTGCGCGTGTGGCGGTTCTCCGCATGATAGCTGGCGACGAAATCGTCTAGGTCTTCCCGTTTGAGCGAATTTGTTTTTAGCGTGAAATGTTGGTTGGTCCTGAAATCATAAATCCACACCTTTGTAGTCCAGGGTTTCTCGCCCGCAGGTTTCCGGTCGAAAAAGAGGACGTTCGCCTTCACGCCTTGAGCGTAGAAGATTCCAGTCGGCAATCGCAGAAGAGTGTGCACATCGCATTCATGCAGGAGCTTCCGGCGGATGGTTTCACCTGCTCCGCCCTCAAACAGCACGTTATCGGGCACCACAATTGCAGCTCGTCCGTGGATTTTCAAAAGCGATTTCACATGCTGTAAAAAGTTGAGTTGTTTGTTGCTTGTCGTGGCCCAGAAGTCGTCGCGATAGTAGGTGAGAGCTTCCTTTGTCTCCTCCCCCTCCTCGCTGACGACGGTGATACTAGACTTCTTGCCGAAGGGTGGATTCGTCAGAACGACGTCGTAATAGGTCGAAGGGGCTTGGGCGAGAGCGTCTATCCCGTCGCGTATTGGTGAGTCTTCCCCGCCGATGCCGTGGAGGAACAGATTCATCACGCACAAGCGCGCCACTCCCGCGACAAGTTCTGTGCCGGACAGGGCCTTATGCCTCAGTGTTTGTTTCTGTGTCTTATCCAGTTCGTAGTGGTGGCTCTCGTAGTCATACGTCGTCAAGAGGAATCCGCCAGTCCCACAAGCAGGATCGTTCACAGTCTCGCCAGGCGCGGGGCGCACTACGTCCACTATGGCCTTGATGAGAGCACGCGGAGTGAAGTACTGTCCCGCGCCCCCTTTCACATCTGCTGCGTTCTTCTCGAGCAAGCCTTCGTACGCGTCGCCTTTAACATCCACTTCCAAGGTCATCCACTGCTCTTTGCCAATCAGATCGGTGACAAGGCGCTTCAATTTGGCCGGATCTTGGACTTTGTTTTGGGCCTTACGAAAGATCACGCCGAGCATTCCTGGTTGCTTGCCAAGCTCAGTCAAGATGTGGCGGTATTGACTCTCAAGGGGGTCTCCGTCCAGACGTTCCAGGCTGGCCCAATCCAAATTCTTTGGAATACGCGCTGGGCGGTTGTAGGGCGGCTTCGTCTGCTCTTCCGCCATCTTCAAGAAAAGAAGAAACGTCAACTGCTCCACGTAGTCTCCGTAGGAGAGACCGTCGTCTCGAAGGATATTGCAGTAATTCCAGAGCTTTTGAACGATTGCTGATGATCCGTTTGGCATTAAGACTCTTCCTGACAGTTGTTAACGATATGGTTCAATTTCCGACGGGCTTTCTTCCAACGCTCGCCATTCCAATCGGCAGATTTCAACTCCCGGCAATAGTCGTAGAGTGAAGCATCAAGCCGATTCAAAAACTTTGTGGCCTGTATTGTCTTGACCTCATTGACGGTCAGCACGGGGAACTCTCGGTCCCTCGTGATTCTCCATCCACCCTTTGTTTCACCCTGATGGAGAATCCCGGAACGAACGTCCGGGTAGAAGGAGGACGCGTGCTTTTCGAAATCACGAAAGCGCTCAGTTCGCCCAAAATAACTCTTGAAGACAGACTCACCGGGTCCCGCTCCGTCGCTTGTTTTCCAGCCATTCCAAAAGGATTCGAGTGTTTCGATCAACAGGCAAGCACACGCCATCATCGCGAAGCCGTTCTTTGCACCACTCTTCACTGGCAAGATATAACGCTCCGATAAACGCTCGTAGATAAGCGCGGCCACTCCCGCCCGATCCTTCGCCTTCTCCATTTCGCGATACTTTTTGATTGTCACGTGGCTGGATAACCGAATCTCCTCATCCAAAGGTCCTTTCATGACGCGTCCAGGTTCCTTCGTTCTTCGGATCGTTGGCTCATCCAACTTTCGACCACAGGTCGGTACTGCTCGGCAAGGTCCGGAGCAAATCTGAGAATAAACTCGGACCACGGAATGTCACCGCTTGTTCCGGTTCTCGCCTGCTCCAAAACTCCGCCGAGGTGGAAACAGGCTTGACCACCAAAGCCCCACATACACTGCACCATAGCCTCTGTGACATTGTGCTCATGGCAAAAGGCGACTCTATGGAGATGCTCAAGAGCCATGCCTACGACTTTGATGACTTGGGTCTCACTGCAACCCGTCTCCTCACAGATTTGATTGATGATTCGCTCGGCCACCTTAACTGCCTCCTCAGAGCGGGATTCCAGGACGACCATCTTGGCATGCGGGGCATTTGCGCTCATGAATGTCACTTCCGTTTGCTCCGTAGTGTTGGTCGCAATACTGGCACTTCAATTCATAGACGTATTGGCCGTGATCGGTTCCGACTTTGCCCGTGTTCTGAATAACTTCCTGCCCGTGGGGATTCACAAAGCCAGGAGCAGTCGTGCCTTTGTCACGAGACATGCTGTGCCTCCTTCTTCCATCGGCCCCTGCTAAGGGAGGCCTTTGGCGCAGCTTCCCGTGCTGCGTGGACACGTTCAAGCAAGGCGCTTGCAGGTTCGTCACTCGGGTCTTGAAGTACGAGTTTGCCTTCAAAGGCGCTCAGGAGGACGGCCTGGCGAAGGCGCTCTGCGCGTTTGAGATTCGCGTGGACTGCCGCATCTACCTGGTCAACTACTGATAATCGCCTCTCCAGCTCGGCAACGATTCGGTCTTGCTCCGCAACCGGAGGAATAGGAACAGGGAGCATGCTGAGTTTCGTCATATTGAGTGAGGCGAGATTCGTCGTCTGTTTTCCTTCGTCTTCAAAGTACTGTCGGCCGATTGAGTTTCCATACCAGGACAGAAGCTTAGGTTTCATGACATCGCCGACTAACCGTGCCCGGAAGACATGATTCTGGTGAAGACATTCAGCAATCTTGCCTTCCCACACCCACCCCCTTCCCAACTTGTCCCGATCTCCGCCCTCATTGAAGAGGACATCTCCGTTTTCAAGGCAAAGCTCTTTGATCTCTCCCTCTGTCGCTTCAATCGTCTTGACTTCGTCAAGGTCAATAAAGCCCCTCTGGACGTTCGCAACTCGAAGGTACGGGACTTCGCGTAGGATGTCTGTTGATTTCCTCTTCTGCCCCTTTGTCAAACCGCCTTTCAACTCAGCAATCGAACCGAGCGATGCCCAAACCCAACCTTCTGGGAGAGCAGGAAGAACGGATGTGTCCAACTGCGGACCGTCTTTGTATTTGGTTTTGCGACCGTTGGTCTGCGCGGCATTCCAGCGCGATCGTCGCTCGGCGAGCGTGCGTTCGAGAAGCACGGACACGGTTTCACAGGCGTCTTTTCCACGTCGGTAAAGTTCCGCCTGGGTCGGTACAAGGCGGCCTTCGTACGCTGCTTTGAAAACCACCGTGCGATATCGTTTGAGATTAGCTTGCACGCGCTTTAGCCCACCTACAGCAGCTTCAAGCCTTGTAAATTGCTGTTCAATTTCGTTAGCTATTCGAATTTGTTCGTTAGAGGGAGCAACTAGGAAAGGAACTGATTCGGCTAGAGAAGTCGAAGATACACTGGCCTGGTTAACGTGATGAGTACAACGATGCTGGAAATAACCCGTCATCCATAAAAAGTGAAGCTGGTAGGCCATAAAGCGAGGGTCAATTCCCAGGACTGGCCGCAGTCTCGTCATGTGATTTGAAAAAGCAAGGTCGGCTTCGACTCCGATATGCGCAGTCTTTCCTATCAACTCTGCACTATTTGTGTTGTTGAATAGTACGTCTCCAAATTGGACCCTGAGTGGGTTCGCAGCCGAGACATACTTGACGACAGTTAGGTCTAACCTCCCCTCGCGGTCCACGTTCATCGGCCTAAGATGAGGGATTCCACGACCTTCCTGATTGTGCACGCCAGAGGCAAATCCGGGTTGGATGTCGAACGTGACTTCGCCAACAGTCGTTGACTTCCATGAGGACGGCAGCGTGCTTAGCGAAATTGGATAGTGCGTTGTAACAATCTTTGTCACGCCGCGAGTGCCTCGTTGAGTTCATTCAGAATTGGCTGTAGATCAGCACCGAAGATCTTGTGCGCCTTGCCAAGTCCGCCCCACTGCGAAAAGGGAGACAGCTCGAAATCGTCCGCTTCAATGGAGACGCTCGCAGCGATGTGGTCGCGGATTGCGGTGAGCCATTGTCTCTGTTCATCGGTGAACTTGCGGCCTCGCTTCTCTTGGTCTGCAAGCCACTTCTGAAAACGAGCGAAGGCTACATCCTTGAATGGTCTAAGCTCCCCGTCCTGATGAACGGCGTATCGGACGAGAGAAACCAAGTCTGTCATCAGCTTCGTCGCACTGCCCCTGACTTTGGATTTGTCCAAAACCTCATAGGCTTGCCAAACACGTTCGGGCGGCATTGGGATAACGCCCGGCTGTTTGGGACGCTCTATCGCTCGCGCCAGCTCTTTTAGCTGCTCATGGGTGATCCGCTGTTTGTATGGGCGGCTGTAAAGAATCTGTAGCGCCGTGATTTCATTTTTGTTGTCTTCGATGAATTTCTCGAACGATTTCACCAGACCAGCAGCCCGGTCACGACCATCTTTCGACACCCCGGCCATCAAGACTTGATCCTTGCTGACGTTATCAATGATCTGCTCGAAAGACTTTTTCAGGTCCACCAATCGCTGGCGAAGTTTGGCATTGGTCGCTATGGGTTGTGCCGCCTGCGTCAACAATGCTTGGGCTGCCTTAGAAATCTCTTCCGGTGGAGGCTCTTCTTTTCCCGTCGCCTTTTGAGCGGCCTTTAATTGTTCGTCGGGGTCCAACGCCTGAACAAGATTGTAGGCAATGCTGGCAACCGTTTGGTCGCCGGATACTTTCTTAATCTCTTCCTTGTCTTCTTGGGCCAGTTGCCGATCCAACCGGGCCAGTCGGGACGCGATGGAACTCAAAACGTCGGCCTCGCGATTGCCGAACGCAACAAGCTCCATGAGCTTTTCCAATGAAACATTCTTCTTCCTCTCTAGGGGCTTCGTCTCGTTCATCTCATTGGGGTCAATTCCAATGGCGTCCACGATCACAAATCGGTCTTTGGCGGAAGCGTCCGGCGTGACTTGTTTCAATTCCGTCTCTGTGACGACGCGAGCGCCGCGCCCCTTCATCTGCTCAAAGAGGGAGCGGCTCTTAACAGTTCGCATGAAGAAGACGATTTCGAGAGGGCGAACATCGGTCCCCGTGGCGATCATGTCCACGGTTACGGCGATTCGCGGAAAATAGCTGTTGCGGAAGGAAGAGAGCAGGTCCTCTGCTTTTATCCCACTATTGACCCAGGTCACCTCTTCGTATTCAGTTCCATCGTCTCGCTTCTTCTTCGCTGTGAGACGAGCGGTTCCCGTCCGGTATGTAATTTTCTGGGCGAAGTCGTTCCCCTTGCCAAATTCCTCGCGAACGATCTGGACGATGTCTTCGGCGTGAGAATCGTCTTTGGCGAAGATGAGGGTCTTTGGAACATCCGTGCGGCCTGGGAAAATCTCTGTGAAGAGCCGATCTCTGAACGTGCGGATGATCGTGCGGATTTGATCCTTGGCGACGACCCGACGATCTAGCTCATCAGCATCGTATGGGATGTCCTGATCCGCTTTGGAGAAACGGATTCGGCGAGTCTCTCTATCGCGGAAGTCCACATAGTACCCGGCGTTGATTGTGGACCCTTGTTCGCTGATGAGAGTGCGTATTGTGTAGAGGTCAAAGTCTACGTTTACGCCGTCCGCGACGGCCTGCTCGAAGTTGTATTCCATCACAAGATTCTGGTGAAAAAAGCCAAGGGTTTGCTTGGAGGGCGTCGCGGTGAGGCCGATGAGTGAGGCATCGAAGTATTCGAGCACTTGCCGCCAAAGATTGTAGATGGAGCGATGGCACTCGTCAGTAACGATGACGTCGAAAGTCTCAATCGGGATATTCGGGTTGTATGCGACTGGCGCTGGCTCGCGCTGCAATGTCTCCAGAGTGAATCCTGCCTGCTCTTCAAGGGCAGGGTCAAGCTCCTCCTGCCCTTGGAGCATGGAGTAGAGACGCTGAATTGTGGAGATGCAGACCTTGCTCACTTTGTCGAGCTTGTTGGATTGAAGGTGCTGGACGTTGTAGAGCTCAGTAAAAAGGCGCTGCTCTGCCGGCGTGCGGAAATTTTGGAACTCTTTAAGAGTCTGACGGCCCAAGTTGCTGCGGTCCACGAGGAACAGAATTCGGCGGGCACCTGCATATTTGATGAGCCTGTAAATGAAGTTGCAGGCGGTGAAGGTCTTTCCGCCACCAGAGGCCATCTGAATCAGTGCGCGGGGCTTTCCTTGCCCCAGAGACAACTCAAGATTCTTAATGGCCTTGATTTGGGCTGGACGTAGACCCTCCTCGGGCAATAGAGGAGCTTGCCTGACGCGGGCCTTAACCGTGGAGTTCGGCCGTTCCAGTTCATCGGTTAGCCAATCCGCGAGCGTATCCGGGCGATGAAAGGAAAAGACATTGCGGCTCGCAGCGTCGGGTTCCAAAAGATTTGTGAAGCGAGTTTCGATCCCAGTGCTCTGATAGCCGAATGGCAAGGGACGTTTGGGGGCAGGCAGAGAGTCAGGAAGCCCCTCGCTATATTTTGCGGTCTGTCCCTCAAACCCCGTGAGAGTGCTGCCCTCTTTTTTGGCTTCCACGACTCCGAGAGCCTGTCCGTCCACATACAGAAGGTAGTCGGCTTCGCCGAAGCCCGGCTTCATAGGAAATTCGCGGATGGCGATGCCGCGTCCCGCCGTCAGATTCACTTCGTCGCGAGATTGCACGACCCAACCAGCAGTCGTTAAAAGCTGGTCTATATTCTTCCGCGCGCGGGCTTCGGGGGAGTCGGGCATGGGTTCAAGCAGATTATAGCCACAACAGTGCTGTTCTCCCACGTCCACTGTTTACAGTTTGGCTCTGTTGAGCAACTCGTTGAAAGCGAATCGTCACTCCGGCCCTTTGACCCCATTTACTCCCCATTAGACTCATCTGCTACGAAGTATTCAGCCGTCGTTTTCAAGAATGATGGCCTTAATGAACCGCTGAGCCCAAGTTTTCGGATGCCAGCCAACTTCTCACATAGAATGCTGAACGAAAGAAATCCGCAGATTTTAGCGAGTGGCTTTTCACGCAAGCTGAACGTCGGCCTCAGAAGTTCTTGCTCTACCTTATCTCTGCGGTCATCTGGTGCAACCAGATACAGGTTTATGTCCAGGTTCGGTTGCAGCGCCAGCAGGTCACTCATGCGCAGCAATCCTGAATAGATGGAAGTAGTACATTCCACTTCAAAGGCGGCCACGATGGAATTACCAGTTAGCCAGAGAACATCAATCAGCTCAATTGTACGCGTCGTGGCCTCGTTGAATTGAGTGGGTATCTGGTCAAGCATCTTTGGCAGGGAGCCAAGTGCCGTTCCATTCCACCTTCTCCCTCTATCATTGCGGGCTACCCACACATCAAGTCCGAGTTCTGCTCCAAGGGTCAAAAGCTGATACTGAATTTCCGAATGCCGCGTCGTTGATGATTCACTGGAATCTTGTGCCTCGGGTACCACTGATGCTGGAGCGTCTTCTGGCTCTGGTACGCTCACAAGAGTGGCTTGTTTGCCTGTCCCCTTCTTCGGCTCAACCTTGTAGAGTGGCCTCCTCGCCAATTTCTTTGGGTCAACCGGACGAGAAACAGGATTCTTTTCCACTTCGCGAAGCATTGTTAAAATCAGTTCGCCGTCCTTTGGGTCGTCAAATTTTCTTAAACTACTTCGCACGAAGCCCTTGAACTTGCCCCTATCTTTCGGTCCTGCATAGAACTTCACGCGACCTTCTAACTGCTCCATCGGAATCCCGTGTTCCGGATCAAGCGCCATTAGGGCCTTTACCTCAAACCGAACCGGAAACTCCTGTTCCTGCCAGATTTTTCTGGTGTCCGAGCTTGTCCCAACAATTTCTAGTGCTCCGACCCATCGCATAACCCCGGTCAGATAACAGAGGAAAATATCACCTTTCCTCATCTGCTTGGCGGTCTTCACTTGTTTGGGACGAAATCCAGACACGTTCGCCCCTGCGTCCCTGAACTCGCGCCAAGTCGTTCCTGTGAAAAGGTCAAGCCAATAATTCATTCAAGAATCCAGAAGGAAAAATCTTAGCCTGTATTAAACATCGTCCGCTTGGATTATGTCCACAGTCATGCCACACTCCAAATTAAGCAGATTAAAAAAACCTACGGGAGTCGGGTGTCTCAGGCGTTTGTCCAGCGGATGGCGTGATCAGTCACGATGTCTACCTGCATTTATTGTCGTCGCTCCCAGCAAGAGCGATTTCCAAGAGAACACGTCATCCCGAAATCGCTGGGGACTTTTCACAGCAGCTTGACTGTTGGTTGCGTATGCCGAGAGTGTAATCAGCATTTCGGAAAACATTTGGAACTTCGACTGGCGCGTGAAAGTGTGGAGAGCGTTGTTCGTTTGCAATACGGGATTCGGGGCAATCCTACGGCAGTCCCCAAGAGTAGCGTAACCGCGAGAATCAACGTGCCGGGGCCGATGTTCGGTGCGAAAGTCGTGCTTAACGCAAACGCCGCAGGAAATGGAATTGAGATCACGTATTTGCCTCAGGTGGCAATACAGAGCAAGGGTTCCGATCAATGGAATTGGTATCTAGAGGAAGACTTGGACCCGGAGCTCTTGCAGGAACTCGGGCCGGGCGGTGTCAAGTATTTTGTGACGTCGCGAGGCGAGTTGGAGCGACTGAGAGCGCGGCTTCGCGCACTCGGACTACCAGCTACGCAAGTTGTAAAGCACGACCGCATTCCGCCACAAACACAACTGAAAGCGCGAGTCACATTCCAGTTCTACTCAAACCTTGCGCGGTCGGTCGCGAAAATAGCTTTCAACTATCTGGCATACACGATGCATGAAGACACTGAGTTCTTGCTGCGCAAAGACTTTGATGCCATCCGAAACTACGTGAGACACGACATAAATCCGGGCCAGGGTTTCGTCTATTTTTCTGGCAACCCAAGACTAGACCCTGACGAGAGAAAAGGATCAGCTGTGGACGGCCATATTCTGGTCGTAGGATGGGATGCGGCGAACGAGGGCATTGTCTGCAATTTGAGCTTGTTCAATGCGATGGCCTATCGGCTCACGCTGTCTCGTAAGTATTCTGGGATTTGGTTTCCGTTCGGAAGTGCACATTTATTCGATTGCAGACGAAGAAAGGTGAAAAGACAGCCGTTCGGCATTTGGACCCCCTCCATTTCATAAGTAATCTCATATTCATGCCTGATGCGAACTCACGCCGTCACCAGTTGAAGCCCGGTTTGTTCTGTCACAGCGGGATCCGCATCAAGTCGCGACAGCGGATGACGAAAATACTGCTCGTCCAACAGCTTGGCCGCGTACGATTCTTTAGCCAAGCGGACATATTCTCGTACTTCTTTGCCATCTTTCCAGGCGAGTCGATACTTAGTTAAGCGCCGCTTTTGAGCTTCTAGATAGTCGATTGCTTTACGGGTGAATTGTCCAGTGATCCAAAACTCGAAGCTCATTTCTTGATTCCTGAAATAGTCCTGACTCAAAAAATACTTTCTGATCTTTGGGACTTTCTTCTCTAGCCACTCTTTGACCTCATCAAGATCGACCCTGCTGGTACCATAGCCTTTACATTCACAGGCGCGCACTGCGCCAGAACCTTTCACCAAGACATCGACTTCCGCTGGTTCTCCTGTTTCAGGATGTCTCACTTGGTATCCCACGTCGATGCTGCCTTCGTTCCGCAAGAGATAGGCGAGAATCATCTCAAAAAGCGGGCCTCGGAGGTTCATAGCCGCGCCTTCTAACTTCCCCAGCTTTGAAAAAAGGTCCTCGATTATCTTGGGGTTTTTCACTGCAGCTGCGGCGGCGTTCGTGAGGGTCTGGATAAGCTGCTTTAGGGCAGCAGCAATGCCGTTGCCGAATAGAGTGTCCGGTGTGGAGAAAATCAGCCCCTGCTCCTTTCCTATCTTAAACGCTTCGCGTGAAAAGTAATTCGCGACAAGCACAGCCATGAAAGGCCTCGTGTTCCGTTGGCGGCGCATAATTTTCGCTTTATTAACAAAATACGCCGCATCCGCAACGGACAGTTCCTTTCCGAGCAGCACGTCAGCCACAAAAAAGCCCGGTTTCGGTTGCCTATCTCCAAACCTAACAAACGGATGTACGTAGGTCGGTGCAGCAAGGTCCCAGTCGAATTGACCAAATCGTGGCTGCTTTGAATAACTCCTGAGTTCCACTCGGTCGTAACTCCCAAAGCCTAATTTCCGAGCCCAATCACGAAGAGCTTCGAGGAGAATCTGTTCAGCCACAACACGGGCTTTGAGCGAACGCAGCTCCCCGCTGTCAAACGGAGTGTCCGGGGCGAATGTGACGCAAGAGCCAAAGCTTTCCGAATCGCTGGTATCCAGGAGCCCGATTTGGATTAACCTTTTCAGAACCACTTCGTGTGCGATGTGACCTTTCAACCTGTCCGGACTACCGCTCACAATCCCAAAGTGCGAAGTAGGAATTATATTGTCGCGTGCCTGCAATGAATTAATCGCGAGGCCGTACACCGAGCCAGTCTTCTCGAATGCCTTCAAAAGCGAATGCCAAAATTGATCGGTTTTATGTTGACCTTGAAGGTAGAGAAACTGTTCGTTTCGTGGAAATCGGATGCCTTCTAGAGCCAAGACGCCGCGTCCTGATCTTTGAATTAGCTTGCGGGCATAGTCGTTACTGACTCCGGTAGATTTCATTAGGATCTCGGCTACGGACGACGAGAGGCCCGGACCGTATTTTTTCAGCACTTGTTCGACCAGAGCGGCAGGTTGTTCGCGCATCGGCAAGGCCTCCGAGATGTGTCACACTACTCTATTTATAATCGAACTTCTCTGAATCTGCTCCAGCAAATTTAAATACCGTGAAATGAAGCTGATACGGACGCTTTTTGTCACAAAGGTCTGCGCCGCCGAGAGTCAAGAGCGGCCCCGCGCCTGATCCTGAGTAGCCGGTCTCCAGCATCCAGAGGGAATCTAAGGCCTTAGGACCGTCGGCGGGTGTAATCAAACACCTAACCAAAGATTACGGCTAGGCAATCGCCTTGAGAGGACCCGCGCCGATTTTCAACTCAATGAAACGCCGCCCGATTAGCTGGAGGAAACCCCGACTCGCCAAAGCAGTTCTCATTTCCTCGAGATTAATGCAGATAATCACGCGCGACGGGGTCATTGCTGCAAGGAGTTGCAGCTGAACTCTTGCCGATGAGGCCCGCCCCTTAGCTCCAATCCCTTTTTTGCTCAGCAAAAGTCCCACAGACACACCGCTAGTCTGCATGAGCGTGTTCAGTTTTCCGATCCAACCCACGTTCACGACCTGGTTTCCCACCTTACATTCGCAGATGCAGTGAGTTCCCCAATCGCGCATCACTAGCAAATGCTGCGCGAGCGGCCCCAACTCAATAAGCCAGTCGATCTCGTTTGTCGTTGTATGAACGTTGTTCCACAGGCGGAAGGGACGCACCGTCTGCAACACTAAACCTCCCAACGCTTCGAAGGCCGCTCCCTTGAGGCGATTCTGTTCTCCCTCCCATCCCTTCTTACTAAATCCTCCGGGGTTAGGACGCGAATCGATCTCATCGATCTCCGCTAGTCGCTGATCGATCGCCACTTGGTCGATTGTCCCGGTCAGAAAGTCGTAGATGCGGAGGTCATCGATGTTATGCCGTCTGCCGAAGTCAAGCCATTCGTCAAGAGTGAAAGCAGAGCCATTGCTCATGCGGAGAGCCGCTTGAACGCCACTTCGATATTTTTGTGTTCGGCCAGGTTGATGCTGTGCCCGTGCTCATCCGTGACCTCGCTAGGAAACTCCGATAAGTTGCTCCGCCATTCATTATTAAAATCCACCAGCGCGTCGTCCGTCTTAACGCGGAAGAGAATATCGACCACGCCCCGGTCCATTGCCCTGTAAAGGATTTTTAGCGTCTCGTCGAGGGACAAACTGAACTGTTGAACCACCTGGGTCGGCCGGATGATGGTCCCAGGCTTCGTGTGATCGACAAAATTCACTGCCTCCGATAACTTGCCGGTGCCCACATAGCTCTGATATTCAACGAATACGGCCAGCACCTCATCGATAAGCACCACGTCCGGGGTCGTCGATTTCCAGATGAATAGGATCTCCGGAGCATAATCGTGAAAGCCTATCCGGGTATAGATCTCCTTCTTTTTCCAATGGAGCAAAATATCTACGGCGTCCATCGATCGCAAGATGGCTCGGATCGAATCTTCGGGAACCTCAATATGCGCCTCGCGGCGGAATCTATCAGAGAGAAATTGCTCTGAACTTCCGGGACCTTCGCGGGAATCTAGCATCACTCTTCCGTCCGCCGCCTTCACGTATCTGCGGACGGCTTTCACGTCCGGCTCCTTTTGCAGAATCAGTTCGATCGTTTGCCGCAGGGGAAACTCGCTGGCATGAATATCCGTGCTTTGCGCTAACTCCGTGCACGCCTTTCTCGCAATGTCCGGGTAGGTAGTTCGTTCCATGTCCGGCGGGAACGTCCCCTGCGTGAATCCCGGAAATGAAACTGTCATCAGTTTGTCGCCTGGGAAGATACTCACAACGACGGAATGCCGCCGCTTGCGCATCTTCATTTCTTTTATTCGGGACGAATTCCATTCCCACACCCAGGTCTCGACCAGATGCACGAACTTCACGAGGAATCGCTTGCGTTCTTTGTCGAAGACGCAAACTTCGGGAGCGAGATCTTCCTCCGGTTCGAGGATCTTCGGATTGTCGAAGAGACCCGGGAATCCTTTCTCAATTCGATCCTTCAATCGCTCAACGCTCGCATGTCCTCCTGGAACGCTGAACGTGAAAAGAAAAGCGTGCTTGTATGGAAGAAGGGCTTCGAGTCGCAACGCATGTGACGCGAGCTTCTTCCCCTCATACCGTTTTACGATTGCCTGAATGAAGCTCTTATGATTTGCCGGCTTGGTCCGGGAAGTCATGCCCGGCGCGAGCGACAGGTCGAGTTCGCGAAGCTGGGACGTGGTGAACGTCTCCAGTAAGTGCGTTATGGAACCGTTGACGTGGCTCATGGCTGCAAGGTCGGTCTGGAGTATATTACGTTCTCAGTATTAGTATCACAAATACTGTTCGGTATTCGGTATTTGGACGCCCTCATTCCGTGCGAGATTCCGATCCGTGGAGTCAAGACAAGGCCTTCACGGTAGGGGCACGCTTTCTTTCAATCCTCGCGAGGCTGACGCCAGCGGTCGGAAGGAAGCATATTTTCCAAATCGCGCTCTCCGCTCTCTTCCTCTTCGTAATCCGGGTCGGGAGACGCCTCGGCGACCAGGATTGTCAGAGTCAGTCCGTACGACGGCCCGAGTCCAACCACTTCCTCACTGACATAGGCGGTGCCTCCACAGTCGAACCACACATCCATGAGCGCGGTAGATGTCGTCCGCCTCGACTGCGCGACGTTCTTTGGATCCCGGTTAAACCTGTGCGTGGCCGTTCCGTCCGGGACGCCGGAGTTCTTCTTGACCCATGTTAGGCCGCGCCTCTGCTGGAGAGGGCCGGACATAAAGGCGAACTGCACGCGATTGTCTTTAGACCCGATGACCGCTACGGGGTCGTCGCTCAAATCCGCGTAGCGGATCGCCGTGGCAGTCAGTGAAGTGACACACTTCTCGGAAAGCGTCTCTATCGCCTTGAAGCCCGGCGCTACACGAGAGCAGGCTGATTTGAACAATGCCAACGGCATCAGAAGCGCCGCTGCAAAAGCATCGGCTTCGCGCTCGAACGGATCATCGGAGGAGTACCCACTATCCGAGACGTGCCGTGAGTTGCCGTCCGCGAAGATGTGCTTGTAGTGACCTTCTAGGAAGTAGTGTCCGAGTTCGTGCGCGACGGTAAACCTCCGGAAACCCTCGCTCGGGATCGAATCGCTATAGAAGATACCAAACGTGTTGTTAGCACCGGACAGGCAGCCCGAAACTCCGCAGCCGTGCAATCTTTCGCACACGATTCCTTCGCCTGTCGCGATTCCAAAGGCGTCAATGGGCAGGGTGGAAATCTTCCGATTTTTCAAGACCTCTGCGGCCTGCGCCTCTGCTTGCCAGAAATCGCGTCGTGCCATACTCATTCCTTCTTCGTCTGCTTCTTCGCCATCATCTCGGCCATGCGCGTGATCGTGTCCAGGTCTTCGTCCGACATCTTCTCCGCGTGGCGAAGCAACTTCGACGAAACGGCACTAGAAACGTGCATGTCGTCGCTCCTCCCGATCAGGTAATCCGTTGTGACGTTCAAGGCATCGGACAACGCCTTCAAATTTGCGAACGATGGTGACCTACGAGCAGTTTCGAAGTGCGAGACAGCGGAGGGCATGAGACCAGTTTTCTCGGCCAAATCGGATTGACTCATCTTTCGAAGTTCACGCGCAGCGCGAAGTCTTTCGGCAAAAATATCGGCCATCAGCCTCCTTGACTTGCTGTAGACGAGTTCGTATAGTTGTTGGCGACGGCAGCGTAATTCATCGGCAGTATACGCTCCCGTCAGGTCGCAGTATACACCAATTCAGGAGCGCAAGCTCCGAAAGGAACCTGAGATGGCAGATGTGCAAGTAACGTGCATCACCAAGCCCCACCCGCTCAGCCCCCATGAACATATTTCGCACTTGGGGAATCCGCAGGCTGGCTGGGAGTGGACCCGGGAGCAAGTGATCGCCAGCATCGAAGCTAGAACCAACACGTTTTACGTGCTGGATAAAAAGACTGGTAAGCGAGCGGATGTCGGAGTTGTTCGTCCGGCGGGACGAGCGCCGTATCTGCGCACGCACGCCGACGGATATTGGAACGACAATCTGTTGGCGCTTGACCAGTGTCCACTCGTAGGACGGCGCTAGCTGTCGGGCCATGTTTCGCCCCGAACTGGTGAAGGCGGCTGATACCCCACGCCGCCTTTCCCTGAGGGTTGCTGTTATCTTCATCTCAGGAGTATCGAAAATGACGAAGAAAGAACTTTATGTGGAACGCCGGGAAGAAGGCGACTACGCCATCCGGCGGCCCGGCTCCGAGCGAGCAAGCGATGTCTGCGATACGCAGGCGGAAGCGATCGAACGAGCGCGTGTCATTGACCCGAACGCGGCGATTCACGTAGAGCGCGTTCGCTTCACGTCGCAGGGCACGCCGGACAAATGGCGCAGACCCTGACGACTGGCACGCTTCCTGTAGGGCCTGCACTGTTTTGAAATTGGCCCGGCGTCCAGGAGAGCATTCTTCAACTGCGCGATGCGCCTTCGGTTGCGGGAGAGGGTACCTTCGTCCACTTGCAAAAGTTCCTGGGCATCGCGGACCATCAGTGATGGCGAGCACGGTGCCATAAGAAGCGAATCCATTCCGTCACTCGGAGGCATTGGTGGTTATGAGTTTCGTTAAAGTCTCCGCCGAATCTTGGGCGCAACTTGGGCGCAAAACTCCCCCTCTGCGCTACGAAATCAGGGTTCGTCGTCGAGTAAGGCCAACGGATTCAACGGGACTTATGGTAGGGGCGGTGGGGATCGAACCCACGACCTTCGGCTTAAAAGGCCGCTGCTCTACCACTGAGCTACGCCCCTATGGGTGAATTTCT
>Ga0210401_10000380_pt1 | contig 54883 bp, 41 predicted proteins | sample IncBWH32MmetaG_FD_150866 | JGI IMG/M metagenome (GOLD analysis project Ga0210401, IMG submission 150866) | Forest soil microbial communities from Barre Woods Harvard Forest LTER site, Petersham, Massachusetts, United States - Inc-BW-H-32-M | ecosystem: Environmental > Terrestrial > Soil >...
AACTGCTTTATCGTCAAAACTTTCGTCGTGCTTGTTTTGATAGAGTGCGTACATCTCGTGATCCAGGTTAGTGACGAACAGATCCATCCATCCGTCTTCGTTAAAGTCAGCTGAATCCACTCCCATGCCCGACCGTATCTTGCCTCCCTCGCCATACCCCACTCCCGCCGTGAAGCCGATCTCGTCAAAGTGTTTTCCTTGACGATTGACAAACAGAAAATTCGCGACCGTATCATTGGAAACGAAGAGATCCATCCATCCGTCATTGTTTATGTCCGTGGCGACCACTCCCCACGCTTTACCGGAGTAATCGGCGATGCCGGTTTTCTGACTAACGTCGGTAAACGTTCCGTCGCCGTTGTTATGGAAGAGCCAACTGGGCAGCGGGTCGTAGACTTTGGGATAACAATACTCGTTCATGCCAGCAACCCCTGGAATATTCGGATCGCCGCAATGTTGATTCCTTAACTTATCGTAGTCGGCGAATTGACAGACGAATAAGTCGAGGCGCCCGTCGTTATCGTAATCGAACCACGCAGCGCTCGACCCCCAGCCCGGCGCGGACACCCCTGCGTGCTCGGTCACATCCGTAAATGTACCGTCGCCATTGTTGCGATATAGAATGCTGCGTCCATACTGGGTAACGTAAATGTCCGGAAACCCGTCCCCGTTGTAGTCACCCACGGCAACACCCATTCCGTAGCCGCCCGTGCCCACACCGGCTTTTTCAGTAACATCGGTGAACGTGCCATCTCGATTGTTGTGATAGAGGGCATTGCGCAACGGGGTCTGGGGAGTATAAAAATCGGCGCGACCGCTGTTCACCAGATAAATGTCCATCCAGCCATCGTTGTCGTAGTCGAGAAACGCACAGCCCGGCCCGCTAATTTCCGGCAGATATTTGTCCTTTGACTTCCCGGCAGTATGCGTCCAGGTGATCCCACTGGTTGAAGACGGTACCTCTGAGAAGGGATAAATGGACTTGTCAGCAGCCCGGATAAAACGGGGAAATCCAGCGAAAGCCGCCGCACCGGCTAATGTTCTAAGAAAATCCCGGCGGCACAGACAATTAGGCCAACTGGTGGGTGATCCTACTGTCGCTGACATCTGAAGGATGATGATCCGGGCTGCTCCGCCGCTGCGTTCAAGGGTGGTTGGACTGCTGCTGCATGCCTAACTGTACCCTGCGCTTTGCCTGTTCCAGGCTCTCGGCACTTTGCCGTTGCAGAGCGGCTTCCCGGTTGGCGTCGTCTTTGCGGCCGACCCCAGCGTAAGCAAGAGCCAATTGAAAGTGTCCGGTTGGGCTGTCGGGGGCGAGCTTCTCGTACCTCTCCAGCGGAGGAATCGCGTCGGTGAAACGTTTGGCCGAGACCAGCGCAGAACCAAGACCCAAATAGGCGTCCGCGAAGTCCACATCCAGCTTCGTGGCCTGAGAATAATGACGAATGGCCGTGGGCGAGTCGTTGTCATCCTTCGCCAGTTCTCCCAGGACGTATTCAGCGCTGGCATTGCGCGGATCGATCTCGAGTTCCTGCTCGAAATTCCTCTTAACTTCTGCAATGACCGCCGGGGAGGGCTGCGGCATGGAAAGCAAAGCGCGGCCCAGGCGGGCATGGATGCCAGGCAACAGCGCATTGATCTCTAGGATTTTGCGATACTCCGCAGCTGCCTGATCCCATTTCTCCTGACCTTCCAGCGCCTCAGCCTTGAGCAGATGAACCTGATAAGAGAAGGGCGCCTCACGCATCAGATCCTCCGAGACGCGAATCGACAGGTCGGAATAGGCGTGAGTCGAGGCGTAGAGGATTTCCGGATCGTTGGGGAACTCGCGGCCCAGTACCTGAAGGAACTCCAGCGAATCAAAAGGAGCGTTGCCGGTCATGGCGCAATGCAAGCCGTCCAGTCCAACCATTTTCTTAAGATCCCGGTCGGTTACCTGATGGATGGATTTCTTCAGCAAAGGCAGCGCCTCTGTGCAATGACCGCTCTCCGCAAGACTTGTGGCCCGTTGAACCAGCTCCGGCCCAGAAGAAACCGGACTCTTCTTAGCCACTTGAGCGGTAGAGACCGCCGCATTAATCAGGAGGAAAACCGACAGAAAAAAGGAAAGGATACCGGAACTGACGACTCTGGCCATGACGCGATTGTAAACCCAAACAACCCTGTCCGAATTTCGGAGACCCGGTTTGAAAAGCAGCCTCAACCTACCCAGCGAGCAGCAATCCCTCACCCCAAGCAAAACTTAAAGATGGCAGGCGCCGAAGCGCCTGCCATTGCTGATCACGAACGATTTCCTCTTAGAAGTAGAACTTCACCGCGAACTGCAACTGCCGAGCCCCTTGTGATCCGGTGATGTTGCCAAAGTTCTGATTGCTCGACCCCGGACCGCCCGAGGGCCCTCCCGGCGCGCCGGGATCAAATGAACCGAGCGCCGGCCCACCGCTGAAGGTCCAGACTGGATGGTTGAAAGCGTTCAACGCTTCGAAGCGGAACTCCAGCTTCTTTGTTTCGGTGAAAAGAAAGCCCTTGTGGAGGCTCAGATCCACGGCCGCGTACCGTGGTCCACGGATGTTGCCCACCGAGCAGGTCCCAAACGTGTTCGGGGCGGGATTAGTGATATTACTGGTATCAAACCACTGGATAAACCCAGGTGCTGTAGTCGTGGCGTTCACTCTCTTGTTGACCACCTTCACTGGACCATTGCAACTAGGCAATCCAGCCAGCGTTTGGCCAGTAACCCCGTTGGTATTGTCTGCATTGCCGCCAAGACCCCAGCCTCCGAATTCGTTCAGGGTCAAAGCATTTCCGCTGTGCACACTCACGATCGTCCCGATCTCCCAGTTGCCCACGATTCCGTTCAGAATGGGGTTCAGGTCGTGTCCAAACTGCTTTCCATGCCCCACCGGAAGTTGGTAAGTCACGTAGGTGCTGAGAATATGAGTCTGGTCGAAGTAACAGGGTCCCCAATTCAGACGCGGGTTGTAGATATTCTCGAATCCAGGCTGCCCTCCCGAACTAGTGGCATTCGTGCTGCCGAATCCGGTTCCAAAGTAACCCGGCGAGTTGCTCATGCATTTGGACCACGTGTACGCGATCTGACCTTCCAGGCCATTGCCCATGCGCTTTTGCAGTACCGCCTGCAATGCGTTGTACTTCTGGTCAGCGTTGGACATGTTGGTTCCGGCAAGAGCCGCGTGACCGCAGGGAGGGTTCGTAGTGATTGTCGTTCCACAACCTGCAGGGTTGAATTGCGGGTTATCTGCCAGATACAACGAGCCCGGGGTTCCACCGCCGAGAGCTGGTCCGGGAAGCAGCTTAGTGATCAGTTGCCCAGCGCCCGCAATCTGCCCTTGGGCGTTCAAAGGTATCGACTGTGCCTCATCCTGAAAGTTCAGCAGGTGCGAACCGCGCTGCCCGACATATCCGATTTGGAAGGTCAACGAATTGCTGAGCTGTTGCTGAAATGTCAAGTTCCACTGGTTATTCATGGCTGGCTTGAAATTCTGATCAAAGATTCTGATCCGCAATCCGGCGTAGCAGGCAAAATTAATCGTGGCGCAATTCGGCGCCGGCCCAAATCCTTGTGTAATGGTTCCAATGCCGGCGGGGGCGGCCTGCTGCACAATCCCATAAGGCAAGTTCTGAGTGAGTTCCTCGTTACCACCTCCTCCCTCGAAAAATGAGGAGATTCCGAAGCCGCCACGGATAACCGTCTTGCCACCCAGCGATGCCGGCGACCAGGCGAAGCCAACCCGGGGCTGCCAGTCCCCAATGCCCAGGTAATTGTTGTAGAGCGCTGGATTACCAAACTTCGCTGTCCCGTCAATTCCATTTGGGGTGAAGATGGTTCCCGTGAACAGCCCGAAGTTGACCAGCCGGTTGTGCACCTCAGAAAACGGAGTATGATCCTCAAAACGCAGGCCAAGGTTCAGGGTGAGTGTACTCGAGACCCGCCAATTGTCCTGCACGTAAGCGGCGTAGACATTACCGCGAAGTTGGTCCAGGGTTGTGGCTCCTCCCGTGTCTCGATTGGACTGGCCACCCACATTTCCCATCCAAAAATCCGCTAATCCCGAACCCGTTAATGTGCTTATGTTCAGGCTGCCCAGCGCGCCGTTGTTGCCGGGATAAATATAATTCTGCCGCTCCCGGACGTATTCGAAGCCGGTTTTGATGGAGTGGCGGCCGTGGGTAATAATCAAATTGTCTTCGATCTGGCCCTGCGTGTCATGAAAGATCTGGACAATGTTTTGCTGTCCAATGCCAGCGTTCGCTCCCACGCCGTTTCCGGGGATACTTATGAAGATCAATCCGGGTGACTGGCTGTTGGCGCCAGCAATGCCCAACTGATCACTGATATTGCCAAGTCCGGTCGTCGGCGTCGTATTTTGTGTGAATTTGACGGCGTTGAACCCGACTCGCGCTTCATTCAGCAGATTCGCGCTCAAGGCGTGGGTCCAGTCCAGAACTGCATTTTTCACCGGTTCCACGGAACCACCCTTGATCAAACCGCCATCCCCCGTGGCTGCGAACGGCAAACCGGTCGTGGGGATCAGCTGCAGGCTCATCTGCGACCAGCGGCCGAACAGGTGATCTTTGTTGGAAGCGTTATAGTCAATCTTGAGATCTCCCTGATTGTTGTTAAGCGCATGGCCGCTATTAAAGAAGAAGTTGTTACCGTTAAGGCTATCGATCTGCGGAGTCGGATACCCTGAATTCTTGAACAAGTTTTGCGCCACCGGGCTGATCGTGATCCCGGCCGCAGCCAGATTGTTGTTCGGGATGGGTTTTCCTGCGTTCGGCCCGCTGGGAAAAACAAGCTGGACTGCCCCGGTTCCACCCGTACACATCCCCGAACCGTTGAATGCTCCTCCCACCTCTGTGCAAAGCTGACCGAAGTTACCCGCCCGTGCGTCCGCGGTCAACAATTGCGCCCCAGTGGGACCGCCCGTCACGAAGCGTTGGCCCTGGTAGTCCGCGAAAAAGAACAGCTTGTTCTTAATGATCGGACCTCCGAACGTGGCACCGAACTGGTTGTAGCGAAGCTCCGGTTTGTTGGCAACGCCATTCGCCGCATGACCGAGAAGACCTTCGTCGGCCTTTACTCCCTGCGACCATCCTGCGGACGCGTTGTTGGCGTCAACCTTATCGTTGCGCAGGAACTCGAACACATCTCCATGAAAGCTATTTGTACCTGACTTGATGCTGGCGCTGACAACCCCGCCTTCGTAGTTACCGAACTCGGCGGAGGCGTTCTGGGTGATGAGATTGAATTCCTGTATCGCGTCCACCCCGGGTTGGAAACCAGTTTCGTTGTTCTTGTCTTCGCTGTTGAGTTGCCCATCAAGCAGGAACTCATTGGCCTGCTCGCGATTGCCATTGATGTACGGGCGGCCGGAGTCGAGCATGCTCTGCGGCTGTCTCATTCCGTCGGGATTGACGTTTGTCACTCCCGGGGCGAGCAGCGTCAACTGTAGATAGTTTCGCGAAGCCAGCGGCAAGCTCACGTTGGTGTTGGCATCAATGAGCGTGCTCACCTCAGTGCTCTGCGACTGCAACACTGGAGCTTCCGCCAATACGTCCACGCTCTGCGAAACCTGTCCGACTTTCATTTGGAAAGCAAGGTTCGCATTTTGGTTAAGCACCAGAGTGAACGTTGGATAAACCGCGGTGTCGAAACCCTGAGCCGCAGCCTTCACCGAGTAGCTCCCGATCGGTAGCCGCGTGATGGTGAAAATGCCGCTGGCATTGGTTTCCGCCGTGAAGATGGTTCCACGATCTGTATCGGTGGCAGTAATTTTTGCGCCCTTCACTGCGGCTCCGCTGGGATCAACCACGGTGCCGGTGATTCCCGCAGTTACTTCCTGGCCCCACACAAATTGAGGAATCACGAACATTCCAGCGAGTAGCAGAAGGACAATTCCCACCCTCATCGATTGGCGCATCGCAAACCTCCGGGAGACGCTTACGTGAAAACTCAGCCCCACAAAATTCAATCGTAAAACTAATGGGTTTATGCTATATAGCAGATGAAGGATGACCGTCAAGCAAAAAATTCACAAAAGTTGCAAAAATTTATTGGACCTGGAGGGACGACTACTCTATAGCGGAAAGACGGGGTATGTTTGCTGCCCCTAAGACATCCCGGGTAGTTGACAGTCGATTCCCAAGATAAACTGCTGATACAATAGACTTATCTGTTACATATGGAGGCTCTGGATGGTCTCCAGTTGGCTGTGAGCAGGCCAAATTGCATGGAGGCAACCCGGGTGCCTTACATAAGCTCTATAGCATGTCCGGGCACTTGACTTGCTTTCGGTCTAAACCGCAGCAACGCATGATTTCTATAAGCTCTATAGCACATTGTTACATCCTTATAGTAAGGTGATGCCGACAAGAGGCTCCATGGCACAAGCGCAAAACCGCCGCAACGGAACTCCGGCTTATCGAAGAATCCAGAGTGGGATTCTTAAGCGCATTGAAGCGGGACAGTTGAAGCCCGGAGATGTCGTCGACTCGGAGCGCGAGCTGGCGAAGATCCACCGTGTGAGTCTCATGACCGCGCGCCATGCCCTGGTGGCACTGGAAAAGGAAGGCATGGTGGAGCGTCGCCGCGGCGCCGGAACTTTCGTGGCGCCTCCGAAGATTCACTTCAACAAGTTGATGAGCTATACCGAACAGATGGCAGGCCGCGGCCTCTCGGCCATCTCAAAAGTTCTGAGTTTTGCCTTGCTCGAGACCGAGCCTGAGATTGCGGCGCGGCTTTCCTTACCGGCGACGAGCAGATTGATCAAGCTGGAAAGACTTCGATCGGGAGCCGACGAACCATTCGCTTTGGAGACTTGCTACCTGTCGGCCGACGAATTTGCTGACCTTACCGAGGCAAACGTCGAGCGCGGCTCGCTATTTTCAATCCTGGAACATGATTACGGACTGGAGATCGCCCACGCCGACGAGGAGATAGACGCCACCCCCGCCGACCCGCACACCGCCCGGCTCTTAGGGATTCCACATGGTCTTCCATTGCTCCGAATTCGTCAGGTAATTTATTCGACCAAGGGCAAAGCGACGATTTACGTCATCGGCCTCTACCGCTCAGATCGGCACAAACTTCTGATACGAAGATTCCGATAGCAACTCTGGCACTGAGTTTGGCTCACGCCGATTTGGATCAGCCGCGGTCACAACGTGGCGGCTCATCGCCGGCGTGGCTGCTAATGAGCGCTTGATAGGCAGCTCCTAAAACCGGCGCATCCTCATTTACCACAACGACCACCGGAATGCGGGCTAGAACCGTGGCGAGCTTGCTCTTGCCGCAGAAGGCGCGAAAAAAAGCGCCATCCTTCAGCTTGGATAGAATTTTGGGGGCAATGCCGCCTGCCAGATAGACCCCACCGACTGCCATCGCTCGCAACGCCAGATTTCCCGCCTCCGCGCCATTTATTTCCGTCCACATCTCCAGCGTCTCCATGCACACCGAGCAAGACTTTGCAAGCGCCAGTTGTGTGATCTCACTTGCCGCATCACCCTGGAGAGCGTCGAAAGAGGGATGCCGCACGGTGGAGTTCAGAAATTCGTGGATCCTGCGAAAACCTCGCCCGGAAAGAATTTCCTCAGATGAAACGTGGGGCAACCGTTTGTTCAACCACCGGAGTAGGTCAATTTCACGATCGGTTCGTGGCGCGAAATCCGTTTGCCCACCTTCCGATGGCGCAACCTGATATTGTTGGCCATCCCAGAAAAGCAGGGCCTCACCCAGGCCCGTTCCGGCGGCAATCACCGCCTTCGTCCCTCGGCCCTCGGACACTCCCTGATTCAGGATTACCAGATCATTCAAAGACAGCCTCTCCAGACTGAAAGCCGTTGCGCTAACGTCGTTGAGCAGAACGACTTTTCTTAGGTTCAGCTTCCGCTGCAGTGCTGGAACGTCCAGAATCCAGGGCAGGTTGCGCGCGTGAAGAGAGCCGTCTACGACCACGCCGGCCAAGCCGAAACCCGCGGCTTCAATTTGCTGTTGCTCCGTGCCTGCGTCGAGCTCTCCAGCCTGTTCGAGGAAATCTCCCACCAGATCCTCGAATCCTCCATAGCTTCTGGTCGCAACTCGGCGCTGGAAAACGGAACGGAGGCGCGGCCCCTCTTCCACGAACAACCCCAGAGTGCATTTTGTCCCGCCAACATCTCCGGCCAGAATCATTATCGTCAGTCCAAGAAATCCCTCGTGCGCGAGTCGATCTGCCAAGGGATGGACCCTCAGATGGCTCTCGCAAATGGGAAGTAATGTTATCAGAGCAGGGCGGCGCTAACTGCCGACGGAATGCCGACGATCGATCTCCCACCGGATGATTTAAAGGCTTTTGATCACCTAGGCAAAGATCCTCAGAGCTACAAGACAAAAGCGATTTTTAACACCCGCGGTCTCACCGTGTTTTGTTCTCCTGTTAGTCTTTATCCAGGTATTCCTCGGGCACGTCGTCTTCGGGCACCTCATGTGTGCGGACTTCCTTCTCGCCGCGTTGTCCGGCCCGTTCGACGCCACTTACCACCCCGGCCTCGAACGCGTTCCCTTCCTCGAGCAACTCGTCAACACTTTCTGAATCTGCGGTTTCGACGTCGGATAATCCTTGTAGATCTCCCGATTGCTCGCCCGAGCGCGATATCGACGTCTCGGCGGGAAATCTCAACCCAGTCCGTCCCTCATCCTTGTCCCGGTCCACCGTTCTCTTCAAACCCTTCCTTTTCGTTACGGGTTTGTTCCGAGCTGCCGCACGCTTCGCCGATTTCTTAGGACTTCTACTTTTCTGCGCTTGCTTCTTGGTCGGCCTCGCCTTCCGGCCGGCAGTCCTCTTTGCCTTCATCGACTTCTTCTTTTTGGTAGCCATTCGCGCAGTCTAGCACCGTGGCATGCGTGCGACAAAACCAGGCTAGCCTCTGGTGCCCCAGGTTCGCGTCCGTTCTTTGGACGCTAACCTGGGTGCTACTTTGAGACACCATAATGATGATGATGTACGCATCTCACGGCTGATCGAGACGCACACCTGGCAGCCACCGCAGTATCGCCAATGCCCTCTAAACTGATCGAATCAGCACGGCCTGCATGAGGTCATCGAGCAGCGGCGCTGTGTCCTTCCGTCGCGAATGTTAATCTCTTTATAGAAATCTCTTCGCAACGCCGGCACTCTCTTCACTTCTGATTGGTTCGACTTTCACCGCTTCTGGTTTTTTCTTTTCGCCAGCCGACTTGCCGAGATGAGCGTTGACCACCTGCTCCAGTTGGGTCATGAACGTTTGCACTTTCCCCTCGCCCGCATCCAAAACCTTGCGCATCTCGGCACTGGCACTCATGGCCCGCTCATAGGCATCCCGGGCCTTGGTAAGGAGCGGTAGCTGCTCGATGAAGGCTGTTGCGTTCCGAGTAAACTCGTTGACTGCTTCCGTGTATGCCTCCATGGTCGCAGCCGACAATGGCTGATCTTGGCCTTTGGCGGAAATCTTCTGCGGATTGCCTTCGGTCTTCCCTTTTTCTGCTATGTGATCGCGGTAGGTCTTCATCAGGGCTTCGTCGTTGAACTCAAAGGTCGATTCTGGCATCTGCTTCGAGTCAAACTCGGGCGGTGCGTTGACAGGCTCTTCCTGTTTTTTCCACATTCAGTTTCACTCCTTTCATGACCGTACTACGAATATAGGCGCGCAAGTCGTTTTGAGATGCAAGGCTCGGCTACAGGTTGGCCGCCTATTGTAGACGGAATGCCCCGGATGATTACACTCTTATGGACCGCGCTTTCACTGCGGGAGCGTGGGCAGAGTCACGGTATTCGCCACCGGAGGGTCATCCCGCAGTTTGAGGTACAACGGCGTTCCGTTGATACGCGGTACCTTTACGCTCGTTTCCGCAAAGCCAATCGGGATCGAAACGGTATGTTTGAACTCCGCGTCCGCAGCAACTGAGTCGATTAGGAAGAGCTTCGTGCCCGTCAAAGTACATTGCTCATCGGGCTTATCTGGACAACGGATCTCTTTCAATGAAGGGGTTCGAACCAGAGTTACCAACGAATGCCAGTCTCCTTTCGCCCCATTCGCGTCGACCGGGCGGAATCGAAGCGGACCAAACGCAGACGGTCCAAAGCTCTTGAGAGGATCAAGCGTGGCCAAAACATTGTGCGCATCCTGCAGAACCAGATCTCCGTCACTCACACTCAAAAGAACACTAAAAGAGTCCTCCGCCGCTGCAACCTCGATCTTTTCATTCCTCGGGAACGTCTCAGGTATTTCACTGTGAAAGAAGAAAACCAGGCGCCCATCTTGTGGCAGGTCGTCCGGACTTTCGAGGTGAACGGCCGAAGGAATCGGGCCGGCCTCTATGGTCTTGTTGACCAGGGCTACTTTGGGGCGAGGCGGCGCTACTGTTGCCGGCACGTCCAAGACCCTCCCGTCCTTGAGATCGACATGCGCGACCAGCGTCTGCTCGGATTGCACCGTGTTACCGGAACTCGAAACCGATAATCGTAGCTCGTCTTTCTGCGCGGCGCGCGACAGGCTTACTGGGGAAAAACGAATTCCGTTTAAGTCGAGACTGGCAACCTCATCCAGCCGCGTTCCCGTCAAAACACCCTGTTGATCGCCAACGTCGATGACGAAACGGTCCATGTGCCCCGGTTCCGCATACGCGTTAAGGCGCACTTCATCGGGCTGATTCAATCCGAATTCGTTTACCAAGATTGTTGTTGACCCGGGCGGAACGTTCTGAAGCGGGAGTTGTACCTCGAGTTCATTCGGTTTTGCCAGTTTGCAGTTTGCCTTAGTTATTGTTCCTTTCGCGTCTCTAACACTCACGTTCTCTACGCAGGCGGCGTTGTCGGACTGTAAGTGCAACGTGTCCTCACGACCAACAATGAGGGCGCTTTGATCCACCGTCGGCACTTTCCATTGCGACGCGCGCGCGCTCTGCAAATTCGCGTTCTGCAAATTGAAGACAGGTCCGTCGAAAGCTTGAAACCCCCAGAATCCATGAAGTTTTCCTCGGACTGGGCCAGCCACTTGGGTGCCTCGAAGCGCCTGAGCATCGATCAGGAAGCCACCCCGCGCCGCGTCAGCCACCGCGGGCAACTCGATCGTAGAAGCAGCATCACTCTGTATCTGCAAAACAAAATCATGCGCCAGTGACGTTGAGAACACTAAAGGAGCGCCCTCCACCGGAAGAACCAATGAGGGCTTTTGCAAACAGGAGACCTGATTGGGATCTACCGCGCGAAGAGGAGGGAGTTGTGCGGCTTCCACTGCCGGAAGTCCTACCACTAGCACTGACTTGGGCTTAAGAAAAGAAGGAGGATTGTTGAGCTTAAGGTTCAACTGACTGTCTTTGGTTACGGCCAGTGCAGGGATGTACTGGTAAGTGGCCGTATGAAGACTCCCCATAATGCGCGCGAGGTCGACCACAGCGCCAACGTACGGGCTATAGTAACCGCCTCCAGCCAACCGTGTGTTGCTGAGCTGTCCAATCAGGTCAGAAGACGGCCCCGAGGTCAGAGCGGCGACCATGGATTGACTATGGCCATCATCCAGCACCAGTTGATCCGTATGTTGAGTCAAGCAAGACGTCTGCTGTTCAAGAGGCCTGTCGAAACATTGCTGATCTAGCTTGATAGTCAAGCTTCGGGCCAGCAAAACGGAGCGGTCATGCAGTGCTTTGGGATCATTCTCCGAAGTCTGCCTAATGGCGTTGATGTATTGATCCAGCCGCGAACGATCCAGGCTCGCTTGATTCAAATCTTGCGACGCTCGCACGAAGACTCCGGGCTTCCCCTTCACGGTTGATCGCAGGGTGCTGAAGTCCCCTCCGGTCTCCGGAGCTAGAAACAGCAGAGCCTGTTGCGCATCTTGCGGCACGACAACGACAATACCCTCTTCACGCACCCTCTTGTTCCAGGTTTCTGCCCTGGTAAACCAAACTTCCGGCGGAGGGTTCGTTGGGCCGCGAAGAAATGCAACAACTAACAAATAATGGGCCGATTGATCCTCGGGAAGATCGGGATGCACCCAGATCCGGTCTCCAGGCTGCAAGTTCGGAACCCGCGAAATGGGCAACGTCTTGCCACTGCGGGTGACTCTTACCTCTATGGGCGGTCCCGATAAATCGAACGCTGCGGTGCCCGCGCGAACGAAATTTATGAAGGTGAACAGGAACAAAAGTAAGCGTATCGGGCCGGATTGCGGAATCATCTCTTCAGTATGTAGGAAAGTGAGTTGTTGTAGATTTTACACCGTAAAGGATGGTTTGTTTTCACACAGTAGTTCATCAAAGATTTGACCCCCCTCGCTGGCAAGTTCATAATGCACCTCTTGCCGCCCGTTACTGCGCTAGAGGAGATGCGAAAGGAGTTAAACGAATGTGGAAAAAGGAAGAGGATTTTGGGGAAGCCGGGCACCTTCCAGTATCCATGACAGCGTACACCGACGCGATGAATGAGTTCACTAAGAGTGCTACGGCATTCATCGAACAGATTCCGCTCTTCACCAAGGCCAGGGATTCCTATGAGCAAGCGATGAGGGCGAGCGCGGAACTGCGTAGCGTCTTGGATGCCGGCGACGAGAGCCTGCGAACTCTCATGGCCCAACTGGAGCAAGCGGTTAACACTCGCGTGGAAAAGCCGGCTTCCGACAGGAAGAGACCGGAACCAGCGAGGATTGAAACAACAAAACCGGAAGCACGCGCCTATGCCGCGAAGGAGTTTCCTTAGGAACAAAAAGACGCAGCCCAGGCCGAGCCCGGAAACCCGGTCTACCTTATTGAAGTCTTGCGGTCCGGACGCTCAGCTCGCAGCCTGACGCAAAATCGCCAGGTCTACGCACTTGGGACAGCGGCACTGGTATTTCCGATCATCTGGACGCGCCGTATGGCCGCACTTATCGCAGATATACCGGCCGTCCAAGTGAGCGACCATCGGTCGAAACTCAAAACCTAAGGCACAATAGGGGCATCGAACCGTGTCTGCCATCGCTGTGACCTCCCGGTGGATTGCCGGTTCACAGTAGGCTCCGCTCTTGGGCGCGTAAATGGCCTGCTCGTGTTAAGGAAGGGCACGGTTTGGGTACAACCTTAGGCTAGGCCACCTGCAGCAATTTTCGGGCTAGGCCCACCAGACTCTTCGTGTTCTCTGCCTTAGACACTACTGCGGCAACGCCGGCAGCCAGCGCTTCGTGCTCCAAAGCCGCACCTCCGTGGATAGAAAACATCACAATCGGCACTTCCGGCAATACGGCTCTGATCAGAGGCGCTGCCTCCATTCCGTTCATGACAGGCATGGCCAGGTCCAAAATAATTAAGTTGGGGTGCAGTCTTCCTGCTTTTTCGATGGCATCGCGACCGTTTTCTGCCTCTCCACAAATCTCCCAGCCTTCATCTTCAAATATTCCCCGTAGGCAGCGCCTGACGACCGCATTGTCATCGACGATGAGAATGGATTTGGGCACGAGTGACCGATTATGGCATCCCTTTCTGATGGAACAATCGGGTCAACACCGTATTACCCCGAACTGTTACCATGGCCGTGCCTGACTCCGATCCAGAAGCTCAGTTAACGAAAACTCTCTGGCCCATTGCACCATTTTTGGGTAGTTGACCGCGGTCCTCGGCCCAACGTAGTGTTGAACCTCTGCATCGAGCATCGTCTTTTTTCATCTCTCTTCACGCGCTACTCCCAATGGGAGGCATGGGGCAATTGCATGGTCAGGCGGAGCGCTGAACTCGCGATAGTTCGCGGCCCGATCCGAGAACCCCAAGGTGTCGGCAGCCCAGCTGAAGCTGAAATACGCGCCCTCGAAGACGAGATAACGAGAGATCGAGACGAATCCAGGCCCGTTTCCCTGCCGCATGTGGTGGAGCGGATTTCCTCCCTGACGGAGGCCACAGGCGTTGCGGTGGCGGTCCGCGACGAGTGGGGGGTTGTTTGTCGAGCCAGCACCGGCGTTGCTCCCGGGGTGGGTTCACGGCTGCGGCCGGACTCTGCGCTCACCAGGGAGTGTCTTGAGACTGGACAGGTCGTGATCTGTGACGACACAGAAAAAGATTACCGGGTAGATCCCTCGATTGCTAAGAGTTTGCGCCTGCGCTCCGCCCTTGTCGTACCCCTCAGGACGAGCGACTCGGTTCTAGGCGTTCTAGAAGTCCTTTCCTCCCAAGCTTTCGCCTTCGATCGAGACCAGGTTGCCTGGCTGCAGCGGGTCGCCGACACTCTGGCACCAACCTTAGTTTCAGCGTCGCCCAAGCCGCCAGTTGCAACCGTACTTCTTCCGTTGCCAAGCCTGCCTGAGGTGCGGAAGTCTAAAGCCCGTGCATATCTCGTCGGAGCAATCCTGGTATTGTTCTCACTTTTCTTGTTCTTTGTGGTGCATTATCGGAGGCAGGCGAGAGCGCCTTCTACATCAATCACGCCTCCGACCGCGATTCCAGCGAACTCGTCCCAGCCGGCAATGCAACGGCAGGCCACGCAATCCGCGGCTACCAAGGCGGAGCCTCATACTGCTGAGAGGTCGTCGAGCACTGATCTTCCTGCGCGAACCGGATCGTCGTCCTCACCTTCGGCCTCTTCCCAGACGGGCATGGAATCGACTGCGGTTCAACCTGAAATACTGTCGATGACAGAAAGTCGCAAGTTGGAAGTCAGCCGACCATCCGTTCCGGCGCTCGTGATTCTGAACGCACAGCCGAGAGCGCAGATTTTTATCGACGAACATTTCGTGGGCTCAATAAATCCCAACGGTCAGGCCAGTATCTCGACGGTCACTGCCGGTCAACATCGTCTGCATCTGACCCTTAACGGTTATCTAGATTACGACCAGCCCATCGATGTACAAGCGCACCAAACGTCTACGGTGGCGGCTAGGCTCGAACCCTTCGAGTTGCCAGCTCCCCCGGTGACCAAGAATGCCCCTGTACTTCCGCTCATACCGGCGATTCCTGTACCAGCAACATCAACGCACGCTGCCCTCCCTGATTTCGTGTTGCAACACACCCTCAAAGGCCACTCCGGTTGGGTCACTACTATGGCATTCAGTCCGGATGGGCAGCACCTCGCTTCAGGCAGCTGGGACCAAACCGTCAAGCTTTGGCAGGTCTCTACCGGGAAACAACTCGGCACCATAGGAAGGAAGAACAAAGAGATCCAGGCCTTGGCTTTCAGCCATGACGGACGTTGGCTCGCGACTGAGAATTCATCGAACACGGTGACTCTCAGGGACGCAACTAACGGGCAGGAGTTGCGTGAGCTGGCAAGTGACAAGCCTCTCGGACCTTTGGGCAGCAACTGGGTTTATTCGATTGCTTTCAGTCCCGATGGCCAATGGCTCGCCACTGGCCTGGACGATAAGACTGTAAGGCTCTGGGACGTTAAAACCGGGCGTAGGGCTCATGACTTCACCACATCCCGGCGACGAGTGACCTACACAGCATTTAGTCCCGATGGCCGGCTGTTCGCTTCGGGAGACGACGACAAGACGATCACGATTTGGAATACCGCTGGCGGCGAAGTACTGAAAAAGCTCACCGGTCACCGAAAGCCGATCTACGCAGTTGTGTTCAGTCCCACGGGTCGTTTGCTGGCATCGGCAAGCGGAGACAAGACTGTGAGGCTTTGGGACGTCGACAGTGGACGCGAACTCTACACTCTAATGGGTCATGGGAATGTTGTGACTAGCTTGGCCTTCAGTCCTGATGGACGCTGGCTGGTATCAGGCAGTTGGGACAAAACCATCAAGATCTGGGAAGTAGAGACGGGACGAGAAGTACGAACCTTGGCCGGGCACGACCAACCCGTCTATTCCCTCGCGTTTGATTCTCATGGGCGCTGGCTCGCCTCGGGAAGCGAAGACGGGATCATTAAGCTCTGGCGATTGACAGGCGAGAGCAGAACGCCCTGAGACACCCGGGAAATCCCCGAGGAGTACATCATGCGTCACCAATCACAGCACGATAAATTTGGGTCAGGAACGGAAACAATTAGAAGCGTCCTGGCGTCGGGGTTGATGGCCATTGTCGTGGCCGGTGTCGCTGTTAGCACAGCCTGGTCTCAGAGCCTCAATTGGGAAGGGCAGGACGGCGTATTCATTACTCCGCTGGCCTATTCTGTCCCTACTGGCTCCGCCCCGGTAAGCCTGCCGGTAGTCTCCTATCACTTTCTCGACGCGGGTCCTGTGCTAGGCAGATTCCACCAGATATCAATAAGTATGGGAGCCTTCAACCGGCTTGAGTTTGGATACACAGCCAGCCTCCATCAGGATGGTGACACGGCGGGTTTGAGCAGTTTGTGGAGCGGCCGTTTCAACATTGTTCACGGGAAGCTGAATCTGATCAGGGAACGGCGAAGCCTGCTGCCCGCATTGTCGGTGGGCTTCGTGGCACGCGCCGGGGTGCGAAATGTAGGCGGCGTGATTCAGGGAAAAGATACTTCCAACCAGGACTTCTACGCCGTCGCTACCAAAACGTTTACCGGCATCCGCAAGCTGCCGCTAGTTTTCAACGCTGGGTTCAAGGCCACCAACGCGTCTTTGCTCGGGCTGGCTGGTAATGCTCCCGGCTACTATGGCCGGGGATTCGGTGCGGTCGCCTTTGCGTTTACCGGGCCAGGGAGAAGCACCATCCTTCTGGCCTCTGAGGTCATGCAGCAACCGCGAAAGATCGAAGGCCTCCCAGGAGCGGTCATACCGACCACGCTCACCTACGCAGTTCGTATCATACCCTCAGGGGCGCTGCCACTGCGCGGTTGGGGGGTGGAGAATCCGAAACTTACTATCGACTTTGGCGTTGCACAAGCGGCGGGAAACATCATGCCGGGCGTCGATCTGCAGGCTCGACATCAATTCGCCTTCGGTATCTCCTACGGCTTTTAGCGGCTGTATCGAGAAGATGTTCTGAATGAGCTTTATTTAGATAACCGCCGAAGGACTGGCTCCGGTTGCCGCAAAGACGTCGGCAACTTCCTGTTTAGCAATTTCAATGAAGGTTTGAACTACGTTGGGATCAAACTGCGTACCACCGCCATCTCGGAGTCGCTTGACCGCCTCTTCGTGCGAAAGCCCCTTGCGGTAGCAACGATTAGAGATCATCGCATCGTAGGCATCGATTACCGATACGATGCGCGATCCAATAGGTATTTCCTCTCCTTTCAAGCCTCCCGGGTAGCCCGCGCCGTTGTAGCTTTCATGGTGGTGAAGGGCGTAAAGGCTGGCTTTCTCGAGGCCTGAAAACATGCGCAGGATGGACCAGCTATATTCCGGATGCTTGTTCATCAGAGCGCGTTCTTCGTCGCTCAGCTTGCCTTCCTTTTTCAGGATGGCATCAGGGATGCCGATTTTCCCAATGTCATGCAGAAGAGCAGCGACTTCGATCTGGTACAAGTCGGATTCAGGAATTCCCAGCCTGCGTGCGACTCGGATCGCCCACTCCGCTAACCTTGTGCTGTGAATTCCGGTGTTGAGGTCCCGCAGGTCAAGCAGCTGATTGAAGCCGCAAATAACTGACTTGAGCAGTGAATGCTGTTGTTCTTCCAATTCTTTAACTCGCAGCCAGGTGTTGCTGCTGGAGAGATCAACCGAAAATTCACTGCTCGACGGCTGCATGAAGGTCCCCACGAATTAGCGCAGCCCCAGGCTGCTGCGCCATGCCTGCATGGCTTGATAAGTGTCCAGACGTCCGTGTCCCATCTGAGGATCCGAAATCGCTTTTGCATGTGAGAGAGCATTCGCCGCTTGCGGCTCGGTGGTCGGAGTGCTCGCGCTTGTGCCCAGCGAAAGTGTGAGTGAGCCGAGCGAGAGGCTGCTCTGCGTGCTAACTTGGGCGTTGTAAGCCGAAACCAGCAGGGCAGTCGTGCCGGAAACCAAAGGCGCACTGAAAGAGGTCCCCCAGCCGGCGGCATACGTGCCGAATGGATAAGTCGTCATCACGCCTTCACCCGGCGCGGCTAGCCAAACCGGCGGCGCTCCGTAGTTAGAAAAGCTCGAAGGAGTATCGGTGTTGCTGGTGGAGGCCACGTCAATCACACCCTTGAGAGCGGCGGGGTAGACAGTAGCCTGCTGACCGCTATTGCCTGCAGCAGCTACGCAAATCACTCCGTGCGCTGTGGCATAGTTCACCGCGTTGGCCAACTCCTGAGAGTAAGTTGTGTAGTTGAAACTCATGTTGATGACTTTGGCGCCATGGCCAACCGCATAGTAAATAGCGCGCAGGATGTCCGAGTTGTAGCCGGTTCCGTTCGCCAGGAACGACTTCAACGGCATGATTTTGGCTTGCGGTGCTACCAAATGAATGATGCCTGCAGTCATGGTTCCGTGGCCGAACGCTTGGTAACCGCCGCCGTCTAGCACAGCGACCGTGGATTGGTCCAGGACCGCGACTGTTGACTGACTAACTTGGGCAACCTCGTTTCCGTCGAGCACCGCAACCGTAGATTGGCTAACGTCGCTCATTTCTGAGCCGCCGCTCTGATTTCGAGTGAAATCGTAGCCGGCAACTAGAGAACTTTTAAGCACGGGATGATTTGGATCCACCCCAGTGTCGATGTCGGCAACCGTAACGCCTGAACCCGCCGTTTTGAATGTGGATTGTGTCGTACCCGTACGGACGAGTTGGTACGCAGGTTGGTACACATAGCCATGCCACACCGTAGTGCCGTAGTAGCTGTATGGCGTCCTGTCGGTCAGATAGGCCGGAACTGGTCCCGCCCAAGCTCCTTGCGTCTGCACTACCTGGTCAGTCTCGATCGTGACCAGCCCTAACAACGAAATGTTAAGCAGCGAGGTGACCGGATTTAGGAGCGAAGGAAGCTCAATCATGAAGAGCTGGCCTTGGGGATCACCCAAGCCGCGAACCGTCGAGCACCCGAGCAGGGCGCAGAGATTCAAAATGCCAGTCAGCCCCAGACTGTCTCGTACTACCAACCGCGTCTGCGGCGCCGTCTTCGTGGTCAAGGTCTGTGCTGCGATGCTCTGGGCTCCAACACAAATGAGCAACAAGATCGCCAAATATACGCGGAACGTCCGTGTCTTCTGTGCTTCCGGCGTTTTGCCTTGCTTCGTTCTCATCGTTTCCCCTCTGCCTCGACCACTGCTAATCTTTGGTGCTAGTACGGTCGAGTCTAAGACAAAGTTAAGATTCTCAAAACTTACACCGGTAATTCGCCGGCGGTTACTTTCAGGCCACTTCAGCCTGGAGGTATTCGCTCAGTCCAAATTCCTTTGCTTTACCGGCCTAAAATGTACTTCATAGAGGGGGAGAACGATTCCATTTTCTTCGTCTGCGCCAATCGAAACGCACAAGTCCTTGGCGGCGTCAAATTCGATCTGAAACTCGCCAAACTGATTTGTCTTCGTTTCCGCAACTCTCGACTTCCCTTCCTGCAAGCGCACAGCTACTCCCTGAGCCACACGGCCCTTACCTGCACGGTTCAACACCTGCCCAATTAGGCAAGCGCGATCTGCCTCTCGGCGTGGTTCGAGACGCAAGTCAATGCAATAGTCATCTGTCTCATAGAGAAATTGCCTAGCCGAAACGGAACCACGTACGCCGGCCGTGAGCGGTTGCAAATTGGAGTCGAATAACAACCGAATTCCACTGCTCACTTCGGGCACGACGGCAGCGATCTGACTCTTGGCTACTCGAACTATGTCATCGGGAGGAGTGAATGCGCTTTCCACGCGTCCGATCGCGACGACACTCTTCCATATCTGCAAAGTCGCCGTACACTTCTGGCACCCGCTATCGATATGATGTTGCATCGCGATTCTTGTACTCGGTGACACCACGCTATCCCTCACAAAGTCGGCCCAAAGTGCCTCGCTGAAATGCGTCACCAAAACCTCCGCTGGGGAACGGACCTAGAACCTGCCGTCTCAGTTGCCTAATCGGGTGCTCATGGAATAAGGGAGCCAACCAGAGGAAAAAATATAGGGGCGGGAAAATAATTTCTGTCGGACTACGCTTTGCCCACCAGAATGAATGGAGCCCACTGATAAGAATGGGGATAGCTTGATCGCAGCTCCAGCATGGCGGCCTGCAGCGCGGCTGCCTTGGTCTTTCCCGACTGGAGGAAGCGGTAGAAGACAGTCATGAACTCGGCCGTACTCTTGTCGTGTACGTCCCAAAGGCTAAGGATCAAAGACTGGGCCCCAGCATGCAGAAGACCTCGCGCCAAGCCGATCAACTCGTCACCGGCGGCAACCACATTCAGCCCGGTGGAGCATCCACTCAAGGTTATCAACTCGACTGGAAGCCTTAGTTGATAGAGATCAAACAAACTCAGAAAAGAATCTCCCAGCCGGATTGCGGAAAACATCGGATTGTCGTGGCGAAAACGGCCATGGGTCGCAATGTGAATCAGGCGACTTGCGGGCCCCTTACTCCGCAGAATTTGTTCGCTGGCATCTTGACCAACGAAGAGTTCAGCCTGCTCTAGAACGCCCGTGAGCGCCTGCACTTCGTCCAAGATTGCGGGAGCTTGCGGGTCGGGAATGCCAAATACCAATGCAGCTCCGGAAGAGTTCGCGGTTCTGGCCTGGCTGAGAGCATAGATGCTGGCGCTGGGCGAATACGAAATCGTATGCCGATCAATCAGGTGTTGGGTGCCATCAAAAAGGGCGTGAAATGGAACGTAGTGGAGCAAACCGTGAGGCACTAAAACCAGGTGACTCGCTGTCAGGCGACTCGCAACCGGCGCAACAAGCTCATCGTAAAGTTCCCTCAAATGGGCTTGCGTGGCCTGAACCAGCGAATCGTAAAACTGTTCCAGGTATTCCGGATTCAAGCGGAACTTGGAAAGTTGGAACTGAAGCAGTCGCAGGAAACTGGCCACCCGGGTTTCCAGCGTGACTGGCAGAATCTCTAGACTCTCGCGCCCCAGCAGACACACCAGAATCCGGTCGCGTACTCGAAAGTACTCAATCACTAATGTATCGGCAGGGATCGCTGCACGAATCGTAGCAAGCGGCATGTGACTGGGGGTTTGCAAACCTGCTTGCATAGCGTCAGCGTCCGTGGCCTCGCGCAGCATATGTATCAGTTCTTTCTCGCGATCTCGAGCTTGCTTCTGGAGAGTTGCGATTCGTTCCGCGGATTGCTGCTCCGGCTGCAATTGTTCTCGTTCGATCAAGTTGTAATACCAGTTCAGTTCTTCACGCAGATCCCGGATCGAGCGGACCAGTTCACTCTGGCCTGGCTCGCTTTCCGCAAGTGTTGGCGCTGGCCTGACGAACAAGTCCATCAGGCTGCGGGATTTGGCTTGTTCAACAAAAGCGAATGCCTCTTCCACAGAGGCCACGCCATCATTCCGGCGTAAGCAGAGTTCAACCAGGTTCTCGTACACCTCCAAGCGGTTTTTTATAAACGCGATCTTCAGCTCCTCGCCGCGAAGGCTGCCACGGAGGGTCTCCAGTGCCTGGCGTGCGGTCTGGTACGAGGTGTAGGCTTCATCGCGATTACTCCTGGACGAGTGGATATTGCCCAACAGCAGATGGGCTTGATAGGTCAGAAACGGCGCTTCCAGTTCCGGGGCTTTCTCGGCTGCGGCACGAGCGTGCTCGAATGCCTGATCGGGATCGTCCGTGCGCAGGGCAATCCTGGCCAGCAAGAGTTGAGCCAATACGGACTTGTTGGTTAAATTCAGGGCGCGGAACGAGTTCAGCGCATCGCTGCAGAGCCGACGCGCCTCAAAGAAACGGCCTTCGTTGTAGAACACAAGCGCTCGGTACAAGTCGATCAGCGATGGCCAGGCTTGGTTTTTTTCGCGGACGAAAGTCTCGCGCGCTTCCGCGAACAGTTTGAGACCTTCAAAGGCGTGCCCCTTCTGGCTTGCGGCCATGGCTGAAAATGCCAGGCACTTGGCAGCCTCATAGCCCATGCCCAGTTTGCGAAAGCCTTCATAGCCTTGTTGGGCAAGCTCGGCCGCTTCTGCGCTGAGATTTAGTTCCAGATAAAGCTCCGCCAGGTCGAGGTTGCACAATGCGTGATGATAAGCATCGCCGATCTTGTTGGAATTCAGGCGCGTGGCCCGCAGCATTTGAATTGCCTTGCTGTACTCACCGCGCAAATAGTGCAGATACGAAATGTTGTAATCAGCCTGGGTCACCAGCAACGGCATGGCATGTTCCGCACAGAACTTGCGGGCCTGTTGGTATGCGTTCAGGGCCTTGGAAAAAGCGTTCAGGCTGATGTAGCAGGTGGCCATGTTACTGAGAACCGCGGCTATGCCCTCGGCGTCTTCCTCCTCCGGCAAGCCACGATAAGCACTCTCATAGCATGCCAGCGCCTCCACGAAACGGTCCTGCCGATAGTAGATATTCCCGATGTTGATCTCAAGCCGCGCCAGCCTCCAAGCATTGCCTTCGTCGGTGAATATCTTCCGCGCGCGTTCGCCGGCTGCGAACGCCCGGTTGTACTCACCCAAGAGGAGCATCGGCTGTATCGATCCGCTCAACGTGCGGGCGACCTCGTGCGTTTTCCCGACGGCGTCGAATAGTGCGACCGCCTGTTCATGGAGATCGACTGCGGAAGCGTGTTCCCCCTTCGAGTACAGAACGTTGGCTTTCGCCCTCAGGGCCCGGGCCAAGGATTCCTTATCGTCAAGTTTGTTGGCAATGGTAAGAGCGGCGTTGGCCATGCGCAGAGCCTGTTGCACATCCACCCGGACCTGCTCGCGTACCTGGTCAGTGAGTTCAGCGACGACCTCAGGTTGAAGCAGCGACTGATTCTCTGACACAAACTTTGACTGGCTGGTCTCGTCATCCAAGGTCAACAGCTTGCTAAGCAATTGCTTCGTGTTTGTTAAAGGACGGCCAGGCGCGGTCAATTGAAACCCTCTTTTTCCAGCCGTTCCCGGAGTTTTTTCAGGCATCGCCCTCGAATGAATCCGATCGAGCCAGTCGCGATCCCCAATTCTTTGGCGACTTGCTCATAGGGGCGAGATGGGCTCTCGAAGAACAGCATTCCGATCATCTGGTGACATCGAGGTGGAAGCGCGGCGATAGCATCACGGAGTTTCTGTTCTCGCTGCAACTGGTAAAGCATTTCCTCGGGTAATTCTTCAGTGCCAGTCTCCGGCCGGTCCTCAATCTCGTTCGCGTCGGCAAAAAGATCCAGACGCTGTTTTTTCCAGTTCAAGCATTTGTAATAGCTCATCTGCATCAGCCATTTGGGAAGAGCACGCGGTTCACGCAGTTGGGCTAAATCGGAAAGAAGATCGAGGCAGACGGACTGGAAAATATCCGCTGCATCCTCCCGGGTCAGACCAAACTTGATGGGGATCGAGAAAATCAGGTTCTTATATTTCTCAATCAATCTCGACCAGGCCGCTTGATTGCCTTTGCGGCATTCGCTTATCAGACGCTCATTCGACCACGAGACCTCGCGGGCCACGAGCGCCTGTTTCACCTCGCTGCACCGCGGCCGGAAGCGCCTGCTTGGCGGAAATACAGTTGTTCAACATTCCACAACGTGTTCGGTTCCAGAATCGCTGGACGGAAGTTGGCGACATTCTTTTTCGCGCCCACCAAAATATTAGGCGTGGCAAGAAAAACGCACGGAAGGTTCTGCCCAATGAGTTCCTGCACTTGATCGTAGAGATGTTTCCGCCTGTTGTATTTGAGCTCGAGCATTTGTTTCTGCATAAGCTGGTCGATTTGGGCTTCCCAGTCCGTAGCAGGCTTTGGCTCACCCAAATGCCAGAGATGAGTGCCGCCGCTCGAGAGCCACACATTCAATTCAGGGTTTGGATCGGCATCCCCGCCTCCCAGAGCCATGATGCTGGCTTCGTAATCATAAGTTTGAAAGACGCGGTCGAGAAGCGCGCGGAACTCCAAGGGAACCACGTGGACATCCATCCCAAGCTTGCTCAAATCATCCTGAATGATAGTTGCCATCTTCATGCGTTGCGCATTCGACGAGCTTGCAATGATGGAGAATTCCACCACCTGACCCTGGTGATCCAGCAGCTGGCCGTCGCCGCGCCAGGAAAAACCGGCTGACTTCAATATTTCTCGTGCGCCCTCCAGGGAACGTGAGGGATGAGGCAGTGCCTGGTCCACCCAGAACTTGTTTGACGGACTCACATTTCCCCACAGCGGCACCCCGCGCCCCGCATAGACCAGCCTTACGATGTCGTCTCGATCAATCGCAGACGAGACAGCTTGCCGGAATTTCAGGTCCGCAAACCAAGTCTGCTTGGCCGAAATCTTGTCCAGATTTCGAGATTTGAGATCGTTGAGGTTGAAAACAAGAAAGTTGTACTCCAGGCTTGGACCGAGGTCGAAGAGTTCAAAACCGCGGCTGGGCGCCTCTTTCGACAATAGCGCGTAGTTTTCCGCGCTCACCCGGCTGATCACGTCCGTGTCGCCGGCTTGGAAGCGAAGCACCTGAGCATCTTCATTTCCCACAAACAGGAAGATAAGTTCGTCAAGATAGGGGAGGCGATTCTTGTTCCGGTCTGCTTTCCAGTAGTACGGATTGCGCTCGAGTACAATCCGCTGTCCAGCCACGTACTCTGTGAACCGAAAGGGTCCCAAGCCGGCAACTGCTGCAGGAGACGTACTGAGCGTCCACGCCTGTGCGAATTTGCCCTCCGCGTAAGGTTTTTCAAGAAGATGACGTGGCATTATCGCCAGACTGTCGAAAATTCGCTCGGCTGCGGCATAGGGTTGCGCCAGAGTAAAGCGTACCGTGTACTGGTCAACCTTCTGAACCTCAATCGGCTTTCCACCCACGACCAGAAGATCGCGCTGCGGGGAATGCACCCTATCATCGAGATAGACTTGAAAAGAAAACACCACGTCGTCCGCATCGAAGGGCTGGCCGTCGGAGAAACGCACGCCATGGCGCAGTTTGACCGTAAACACCCGGCCATCCTTTGACATGCTCCAGGACTTCGCCAAAGCTGGCTCCGTCTGTTGCGAAGCTCGGTTGATGTGAATCAGATCCGCCGTCAGCCGGCCGATCACCTCACGAGACGGGGCATCCGCCGCCGTGACTGGATTAAGTGTCTTGGGCTCGCTTCGCTGGGCTACTACAAGATTGCCGCCATAATGCCCAACTTCGTTGTCGGTGATTTGCAGCTCTTCGCCGCGCTGTAGAGATTGAGGATCAGAGGACGCCAAACAACTGAGAGCACAGGCGAGGAAAAGGGTCGCGAGACAACCCAAACGTTGCATATGGATTCCGTGAACTGATCTCTCAGATTGAGCCAGATTGTAACCGTTCATGAAAAGCGTTGGCTACATTGAGGTAACCAAAAGAAACAAGTACCAGAGCGACCGCCGGCAAAAACATCCACCAATAGGAAACAAGCACGTTGTACTGCTGCAGGTTGGCCAGCAGGTTTCCCCAGCTGGGCATCGGCTCGCTCAGCCCCAGCCCAAAGAACGACAGAGTGACCTCGGCGATCACATATTGCGGCACCAGCAGGGCGGCTTGTGTTAGCAATATCCCGTAAGTATGTGGCAAGACATGGCGGCGCAGGATGTAATAGTCAGAGGCTCCAAAACCACGGCTAGCAGTGACGTATTTTCGATTCTTAGCGCCGAGCACGATTCCTCGAATGAGCCGCGCCGGCCGCGCCCATCCAATTGTTCCTATCACGACGACCAGCAGTAAGAAGGTTTGGGTTGGACTGATGTGCAGCGGCAAAAATGCGCGAACCGCAAGCAGCAGATAAAGCCAGGGCAGGACGAGAAAGAGTTCGGCCAAGCGCATGGCCGATTCGTCAAGCCATTTTCCGTAGAAACCTGAGATGCAGCCGATCAACAAACCAAGCAACAATGATGTTCCAGTGGCAAGAAGTCCCGCGGCCACCGAGATTCGCCCACCATACAGGATCCGCGAGAATTGATCACGCCCGTAGTTGTCGGTTCCGGCTAGAAAGATTCGTGCCGGAGCCTCTACTCCAAACAGATGGATCCGCGACGGCCACAAGCCAATAATCTTGTACTCCGGCCCCGCGACAAAAAAATGCACGGGATACTGGTGCTCGCGGGATTCTTCGTATTCGTAGATGCCGTGCGGTCGCGCTACATATTGGTAAATAAAAGGCCGAGCGTGGAGGTGTCCGACGGCATCCACAACGCGAACCCGCGTTGGCCGCGCGAAGGGGAAATCACGATTCTGGGTGGCCGGGTCGTACGGCGCAAGAAATCCTGCCAACAGTATCGCTAAGTGCAGCGATAGCAGAAAAATCACTGCGGTAACGATTTTGCGCTTGCTTGTCATGCACTATTCCACTCGGATCCGCGGATCCGCGATAACCAGCATTAGGTCCGCTAGAAGGCTCCCCAACACCATGAACAAGGTCGACGACATGACCGCCCCAACCACCACATAGAGATCTCTGGACATGGACGCCTCGAGTAAGAGGGGGCCTATGCCGGGCCAGCCAGTGATTACCTCAACCAGGAGCGAGCCGCTCAAAAGTCCGGCCACCGAAAGCCCGAATAGAGAGATCAGGGGATTCCCTGCCGCAGGTAATGCGTAGCGGAAGAGCAGCCTTGCAGGCCCGATTCCGTGCCCCCGCGCAGCTTGGATAAACGGCAACTTCAATACTTCAATCATGCTCGCCCGAACATGCCGCACCAGGACCGGCAGGCTCGCGAGCACGAGTGTAGTCACTGGAACAATCAGGTGCGTCACTAAGTCGATCGTCTTTCCCCATAAGCCGAGTTGATCGAATCCCACGGAAGTCATGCCGCCCACCGGCAGCGCATGAGTACGGATCGCGAAATACAGAAGACCGAACACAAGAACCAATTCCGGAACGGAGAGAAGCAAGGACGTGCCACCCATACTGAGACGGTCATACCATCTCCCTGGGTGGTTAGAAATCCAAACTCCAAGGGGCACTGCAATCACCCACGATAGCAGCATTGCCAAAGTGGTTAGAAGCAGCGTATTGCGCGCTCGTACTATCAGCAGGCTTCTGACGGAGGAGTTGTAGGCGAACGAATATCCCCATTCTCCGCGAAGGACCGACTCCACCCAGCGAGCGTATCTTACTGGCAATGGCTTATCGAGTCCGTACTGAGACCGCAACGCGGCAACAGTCTCGGACGAGATCTGAGGATTAAGTTTCATTTCATCGAAGAAACTGCCCGGCGCGAGGTCGCTGAAGAGAAAGCACAACATCGAGACACCAATTAACAGCAGTATCCCGTGAATAACACGCCGCTCGAGATACTTCATTGCCCGCCTCCGGCCTGGGCTGTTCGAAAGGCCGCTTCGACAACGCCAACCGAGGCCAGCAAGTCTTTGGTGTGAGCGTGCTGAGGGGCACTGAATACCTGTTGCCTTGATCCACGCTCAACGATTTTTCCCTGATGCATGACGGCAACAAAATCGGCAACCTGTCCCACCAGGGAGAGGTCATGTGAAATCAGCAGATAGGTCAAAGAATGGGATGTTTGAAGGTCCAGGAGAAGGTTGAGAATCTGAGCCTGAGTCGCCAGATCCAAGCCGGAGAGTGACTCATCGAGTATCAGGAAGATCGGCTTCAAGGCAATTGCCCTCGCAATTGCCAGGCGTTGGCGCTGGCCGCCGCTGAACTCCAGTGGGAAGCGATTTGCCGCGTCTGGTGACAACCCAACTTCTTCCATCAATTCGCACGCCCGTGCCCGCAGTCGGGGGCCGCTTTCTCGACCCTGAATTTCCAGCGGTTCCTCGATGATTTGTGCCGCCGAGAAACGTGGATTTAAGGCTCCAGCCGAATCCTGAAACACCATTTGGATCTTTGGACGCAGTGCCGTCAACTCTCGCGAATTTGCGAGCGATATTTTGCTGCCCTCAAACCAGATCTCACCTCGATCCGGTTTTTCCAACATCCCTAGGCAACTCGCCAGGGTAGACTTCCCCGAGCCCGACTCACCGACGAGTGCCGTCAAACATCCAGGAGCAATCTCCAGGTCCAGATCCGTGAGCGCGTCGATCACAAACTTCTTTCTCGAAAACGGAGCGCGTTGCACATATCGCTTGCATAGCGCTCTCGCCTTCACGAGGGCTGGTTTGATCGCACGGGCTGCCGCCTCAGTTCCCATAATTAAAGCAACTCACTCGACGACCCCGTTCCAGCGTGACTTCGCTGGGAGATTCGTTCTGGCAAACGGCCGTTCTTGCCGAACACCGCGGCTCAAAGAGGCATCCACGAGTCGAAGGGCTCAAAGTAGCCAGACTTCCCGGAATTACGGGTAAACGTCCTTCGGAGGTGATGTTCGTACCGTTTCGCGATCTAGGGATTAGCTGCAGTAGTCCCTTTGTATATGGATGAAGAGGACGCGAGAAAACTTGCGCCGTAGGACCTTGCTCAACAATGCCGCCGCCATACATCACCATCACACGATCGGCGAACCCTGCGAGCAACGCCGGATTGTGAGTAATAAAGACAAGTGCCGACCCGCGCTTTCGATTGATTTCCCGTAGCAAATTGAGGACTTCCGTCTGCACCGTCACGTCAAGCGATCGGGTGGACTCGTCGGCAATCACCAAGTCGGGCCGGCAAGCCAGAGCTTGCGCGATTGCCACCCGGTGGAGTTCTCCTCCGCTGAGCTGATGCGGGTATGCCCGGTAAATGCGATCTACTTCAGAGAGCCGCACTCCTCTGAGGATTGCTTCACATTCCAGCTTGCGTGTTTTTCCATTTCCCGGCCGATGCGCTCGGATGATCTCGGCAATCTGATCGCCAACCCTCATGACCGGGCTCAAAGAGAGTCCGGGTTCCTGGAAAATCATTGAGATCTTCGCGCCCCGAATCTCTCTCCAGCGTGACGCGTCAATGTGAACCAAGTCTTCGTCTTGAAAAACAATCGCGCCTTCGACGCTGCAATTTGCAGGCAGCAGACCGAGGATAGCAAGCGCCAGCGTGCTCTTGCCGGAGCCTGATTCCCCCAGTATCCCAACAATTTCTCCGGGCGCGACGTCGAAGCTGACACCGCGCAATGCCGGTGCGGACTGCCGGTCGCCGGTGTCGTAACTTGCGGTCAGACCCCGCACTCGAAGCAAGGCTGAGCCCTCCGATGACACCGGGTCGAGGGGAACCATGTTTTGTGAACAAGCCCATCGCTGCATTAGGCAAATTGTGAGGGATGACTTGGAGATTCCTAAGTTACGGAGGTAATGAAATGACAAGCTCAGGGCGGGGCCCGGCGAATCTGCTCTATTGTGCGATTTTCTCGGCGGCGTACTACCTTCGCGCCAGCTTTTAGCAGCCGCAGTCTAAGGTTTCAGGAGTGACTCTCCGAACGCCACCGGAATGGCGAAATTCGAGCCGCCGAACTCGCGCACCATGGCAAAGTTAATTCCTATGACTTTGCCCTCGTTGTTGAAAAGCGGACCGCCCGAGCCGCCCGAAGTAGTTTGGGCATCATAGACAATCTTGTCTGGTAGTACGTCGCCGATATGCCCCTGGGTAGTGATAGGCCTGATCAGGTTGCGGCGCGCGAGTTCTTCCATCACCTGCTTCGGATCACCTTTGGATGCGGTCGCGATCGACTGAAGCGTCTCCGCGCCGGCCCGAGCCAGAATTGCATCGAGAGCAGTGGGATATCCAAGCAGCACGACCGGGCCCCCGCTAACGGCAGACCGACGGCCATCGGCAAGGGCAATCTGTTTGAGGCCCAGCCCTGAGACATTTCCTTTCACGACCGCCACGTCCGCAAGCGAGGAGATCTTCTCCGTGTTGATAGCAACGCCGTTTTTAACTCCGGGGAAATATGCCGTCATCTCAGCGATCACTGGTTCAACACCCTGATTCAGCATTTCCTTCATCTCATCGTTCTGCCACCAAGGTTCGGCGACGTGATGATTGGTGAGGATTAGCCCCGTATCGGTAACCAGAAACCCCGTGCCAAAAACGTCCAGGTGCACTTCCGGACCATTCCCAGTAAGGCTCACCAGCGGGTTGCTATGTTCATCGGTCGCAGGCTCGCCGTTGCTGGTAACTCCCGCATACCGGAGTCTCAATCCCGTAGCGTGTTCGCGGAAGGCGAGCACAACGTGGATGAGACAGACGCTGGGCTCATAGGACTGGATGATCCTCTCAGCAAACTTTCCCTCGGTCTCAATCTTCTGGAGGCGAGTTTCTACCGCCGCTAGTTGCTTCTGCAAAACCGAAGCATCTTCCGTTCTGCCGGCTGCGATTTGCGATCGTAATTCTTCGCTCTTCTTCTGGAGCTGGATCTTTTGCGGATCACCCACCTTGGAAAGGCCGCGTTCTGCTTCTTCACGCGCCCGAAGCGAGCGGTCCATCAACTGCTGTTGGGTTTGGATGCCGGTCGCCTGCAATCGGGTAATCGCAGCATAAACCCGGGTATTCTGTTCTTGAGTACGACGGTAAAAGAGGAAAAAGACCAGACCTCCCACGATAAGCAGGCCAACAGTTACCAGGCCGCCAACCCGAAGGGTCCGCCGTTCTTCATTGACGGCGGCCACCACTTCCCTAGCGGCACTTCGATTCTCCTCCGCAAGGCGCATCCGTTCCCGAGACTCGTCCCCAATATGTTTGGTCCGTAGTTGCGAGCGCACCCGCGATAGCAATTCGTGCGGATCAAACGGCAGCGACAGCACATCATCTGCGCCCAGATCCATCCCCCGAGTTCGCTCGCCGGATCCTCCCGGAGATAGCATCACGACGCGTACGTTCTGCGTGTGCTCGGAACCCTTGATTTCGGAAAGGAGGCCACAGCAATCGAGCTGAGGTGGATCAGCACCCAAGATAGCCACGTCGGGACCAAAGGCGAGAACTGACTTCATTCCTTCCGCGTAATCGGTCGAGACCTGATATCCGGCATCGCTCAGCACGGCGACGATCCGCTCCCGAAGAGCATCGTCAGACTCCACCACCAACAATTTCTCTGCTTTGGATTCCATAATGCCCGTCTCTTGAGATGGTTTCAGACCCTCGCAGGATTCACTTCGGGCGCCTAGACTGCGCTTTTCCCTTTTTCCTACTTACGGGTGATGATGTGCCCGCGCACCTTCTGTGGCCTTCGTCCCCTTGTTCCCGCATCGCCCGTCCCCATTCGGTTATCTAATGTTTCATGACCAATGGATTAGCGGTTTCCGTTCTCGACCTGGTCGGCATGCACACCGGCGAACCTGCAGGCAGTGCCATTGCCCGATCGGTGGACCTAGCCCAGCACGTAGAGCGTTTAGGCTACACCCGCTTCTGGCTGGCCGAACATCACTCGATCGAAGGGCTGGCGTGCTCGGCGACGCCTGTGCTGATCGGCCATGTCGCAGGCGCCACAAAAACGATCCGTGTAGGCAGTGGTGGCGTCATGCTGCCCAACCACGCGCCGCTTGTCGTCGCCGAGCAGTTCGGAACCCTCGAAGCGCTATATCCCGGGCGCATCGATCTCGGTCTGGGCCGCGCCCCGGGCAGCGACTTCCAGACCATGCGCGCTCTGCGCCGTGATCTGCATCAGACCGGAGACGATTTCCCCGAGTTGCTGGAAGAGTTGCGTACTTACCTGGGCCCAGCAAAGCCCGGGCAAGCGGTGAAAGCGATTCCGGGACAAGGCAGCAATGTGCCCATCACCCTTCTGGGTTCGAGCGGCTTCAGCGCGCAATTGGCTGGAACCCTGGGCCTGCCCTTCGCTTTCGCGGCCCACTTCGCCCCGGAGTATCTGCGCGCCGCCGCCCGACTATACCGCGAGCGCTTCCGCCCGAGCGACGCGTTGCGCAGACCCTACCTGATGGTCGCGGTGCAGGTCATTGCGGCGGAAACCGACGCCGCTGCCCGCCGCTTGTTTACCACGCCCCAGCAACGATTCCTTCGACTGATCCGCAACCAGCCGGTGGAATTGTTGCCGCCGGTCGATTCAATGGAGCCGTTGTGGCAGGACTTCGAACGGGCCGCTGTAGAGACCAAGCTGAGTGCCGCCATAGTGGGATCGAACGCGACGGTGAAAACCGGACTGGAAAAGCTGCTGTCCGAAACCGCCGCCGATGAGGTAATCGTAGTGACGGACACCTACGACCATGACGACCGCTTGCGATCCTACGAACGACTGGCCACAGTTTCACAAGAGATAGGCGTCGCGGTCTGAACTGGAGACCCAAAAACTGATGACCTAAGATTCTCCGTTTGGTGCCTCAGGTTCGCGTCCTTTTTCGCGGGTGGCCGGCCTTTCGCGTTCTTTGCGAAGGCCGGGGTTTCTAGCCGGAGCCGGTCCGCGTCTCCACGCGCAGTTTCCGTGAAACTATCTGCTTCGCCATCTGCAAGGACAGGGCGAGAGTGCCGCGTTCCGGTTCGCTCATCAGCAGATGCACATGCTCGGGCATCACCACATAGCCGGCCACGTAGAAGCCATACCACTGGCGCACTCTTTCCAGCGCGGACAAACGTGTGGCGGGCCTGCTCTGTGCCGAGCAGAGGAGCGCGATGATAACAGCTGAAGGTGATGAAATGCAGCCGTCGGGTTTGTTGGTAGCGCTTCAGACCCCAAGGCATGAAGCTAGAGCATGACTGCGTCCCGCATTTCTGCGGTGACGACTGAACAACCCCAGCCTTCGCAAAGAACCGAAAGGCTAGGGCACCCGCCCGCAAAAGCTGCCCGTGATAAGATTAAAGTAGATTCGGAGTCGGAGTTTATACTCTGCCCCGCGCGTTTTTCGACCGAGGTCGGCGGACTGGCTGCGGGGAAAAAGTGCGGATGCATAGGGTAGATCAAAAAGTCGCGGTCCAACCCCTTGAAGGTTTTAGCCCTTAACTAGTTTGAAATTAAAATAGTTCATAATGTGCGGAAGTGGTGGAACTGGCAGACACACCATCTTGAGGGGGTGGCGCCGAAAGGCGTGGGGGTTCAAATCCCCCCTTCCGCACCATCAGAGTCGGCCTTGAGAAGGAAAAGCAGGTTCGGAAAAAAGGAGAGGAGTAGTCGCCTAATCGCATGGTTGTTACATTGATCACGATCGTTCACATCATTGTTTGTTTCTTTCTGATCGTCGTAGTGTTGCTGCAAAGCGGCAAGAGCGGAGACATTGCGGCTGCGTTCGGCGGCATGGGCAGCCAGACTGCTTTTGGTCCGCGAGGAGCGGCCACCGCCCTGTCCAAGGCGACGACATGGTCGGCCATCATCTTCATGGTAACGTCCATCACACTTTCAATCTTCGTTTCGCGCCGGACTGGGCCCAACTCGGTGTTTCAGGGCATGAAGTCATCGCAGACCAAGTCGCAGCCGGCGGCGCCGACGAATCCGCCAGCGCCTGCTCAACAGAAGTGACGGCGGCTATCAGGTCACAGGTGTCGGGTCTCAGGTTTCAGCTCTCAGGCTTCAACCTTCCACTCTCGGACCGTTGAATCACACCGGCGAACAATCCAGCATGATCCACGAAATCATTCCCGTCGGCCCGCTCCGGTGCAACTGCTCGATCATTGGAGATGAGGGCACGCGCGAAGCGCTGGTAATCGATCCGGGCGACGACATCGAAGACGTGCTCGCCCTCATTCGCAAACACAATCTTCAAGTTAAGCAGATTGTCATCACTCATGCTCACATTGATCACGTGGGCGGCGCGATGAAGCTACGGGCCGCGACGGGTGCGCCCATCCTGCTCAACCAGAACGACTATGCGCTGCTCAAAATGCTCGATGTGCAGGCGGCCTGGATTGGGGTGCCAACTCCGGGCAAGGTTGAGATCGACCAGAATCTTGGACAAAGTGATGTAGTGAAAGCTGGTTCGCTGGTCGCGGATGTGATCCACACGCCGGGTCATACTGAAGGCAGCGTCTGCCTTTACTTTCCTGCAGAAAAGAAACTGATTGCCGGCGATACGCTATTTGCCGGGAGCATCGGCCGCACCGATCTGCCGGGTGGATCGTTCGAGAAGATTATCAATTCGCTGCGCGAAAAAGTTCTGGCGCTGCCGGATGAGACGATAGTCGTCCCGGGTCATGGGGAGTTGACTACGATTGGCGAAGAGCGCGAGAGCAATCCGTTTTTGGTCAGTGGTCGGTAGTCGTTGGGAGACTGTCGTTGGTCGTAGGTCGTCTCAAAATCCCCGCCCAAGCAAAGCTTGGACGGGCCACCCTCGAGCAACCGCTGCGCTAATTTGACTGCGATTCCAGGGTGGCGTCGATCTTGATGTGTCCGCTCGACACGGTGATTTGGCGTTCCCAAGGCTTGAATCCGGCTTTCTTTACGGAGACCAGGTGCGGTCCTGCCGCAACTCCTACCGTGGACGATGTGCTGCCGACGAAATTGCCATCGATCTCGATATCAGCGCCATCGGGAGTCGAGGAGACTTCCAATTCAGCCGCCGCGCCTTGGTCCGGCGAAACGGAGGAGGTCTCCGGGGGCCCAGCATTCGGAGTGGCGGCCGACGATGCACTGGGGACCGATTGTGCGGCAGGCACGAGGGGCGCTGGCTCAAACTTTGCGAGATCCAGCTTCACGTCACCGCTGATGTAGGCCGTCACCTCGGTCCCTTTAGCGATAGTGACATCCTTCCCATGCATGAGGAGAAAGACTGGCGCTGCGGGCCAGACGACCAAGCTGGTGGCGACCATGCCCCCGGCCATTATCCCGGTGTGACTACCTCCTTGGCTCTCCTTCACGGCGCGTAGTGTTGCCTTTTCGCCATCCGCCAGTTGGACGCTCTCGATGCTTACATCGAGTTTACCGGCGCGACCCATCCGTCTTTTCTTGTGGGCCGTAACTACGGTTCCTGACGCAGGGCTATCCTTCGGGATGACAACAATTCGGTTGACGCTTACTTCTTCAGCGACCTCGAAATCTACTCGATCGCCAGCGTGGGCGTCGGCGGACGACAAGCTGCGGCCCAGCCGGAGTGTCACGGCGGTCCCATCCTGCAGAACGAAACCCTGTGAGAGCGGGGTGCGCTGAGCGCTTGCTGGCTGATTTTGGCTGGACGGTGGAGGCGGTGAACTCGACTGTGCGAGAGCAGTCGATAACATGCAAGACACGAGAATCAAACCAGCAAGCCTGGCAGACATGGCGGCTCCCTACTGTTCAGGATGAGAAGATTACTCGCGAGGTTTCACAGTTTTCCCTGCGCCTTTACTCTTCTTTACGATAGAAACGTGTAACTCGGCATCTAATTGCATAGGAGGGGTGCTATGAAGAAGTTGATAATGATATTCATAACGGCTGCAGTGATGATGGCGCCTCTTGCGGCTTACGCACGTCCAGTTCGCGTCTTCGTCACGCCGGGTTTCGGGTGGGGATGGTATTCCCCTTATTGGGGACCGTATCCGTACGGCTATTACGGTTACGCTCCTACGACTGGCGCACTGAAGTTCGATACCAGCGTTAAAGACGCAGAGGTGTACATCGATGGCGCTTATGCGGGCACGGTCGGAAAACTGAAAACCATGAATCTCCGGCCGGGCAGCTACGACATCGAGGTGCGCGCACCGGGACGCACGCAGTTTGATAAGAAAGTCTACGTCGCGGCGGGCAAGACACTGCACTTGAATCCAGACCTGCACGTTGAAGCGCAACCGCAAGCGCAGCCGTAATTTTACTCGCGGGCACGGCTGGAAGCCGTGCCCTTCCGCGGCCGTTTCAAGGATAGGAGTTTCCTTTCCTGATCCCCCGCCCTTTCGCAAAGTGGGCGAAAAGCACCCCGGCGGTGGTGTTCCTGAACCCAGGTTAGCGTCCAAAGAACGGACGCGAACCTGGGGCACCCGGCCGCACCCGCGCAGATGAGATTGGACGACCTAATTACCAGACTAGCGGTATCAAGCGATAGCGGACTTTGTTTTGGTACTCGACGTAACCCGACAGGTTTCTGGACAGGAATTTTTCTTCTTCAAATAGTCTCCATATAAGGGCCGGCATCATCACGAGGATGACGAGCAATCCCCACCATGAACCGAGGGCAATCGGTATCCCTAGAAGCATGACCAGAGCTGCGGCGTACATCGGGTGCCGTACAAGGGCGTACGGGCCAGTGGATATAACTTTTTGGTCGGGGGCCAATTCGATGGTGGCGGAGGTAAACGGATTTTCTTTGAACACAAAGAAAACGGCGAGAAAGCCGAGCGCGACAAGTACGTCCCCTGCCAGGGCTAGGTACGGCGGCAGGTGAGACCAGGCGAAGCGATGATCGAGGGCGGGGAAAACGAGGTGAGCGATAAATCCTAGCGACGCGAAAAACATTATGATCTTTTGCGTCGGTTCCTTCTCGGCGGTCGGGCCGCCGCGCATGCGTCGCTCTAAGAGCTTCGGGCTTTTCTTCGTAAGGTAGAAGGTAATGGCGAGAGACGATGCGGAATATACGGCCAGGAATGTCCACGCCTGCCAGTAATCGAGCGTCCAAGCGGAAAAAAACAGCAGAACCGCCATGACTAGAAGAACGAACAGGAGTCCGGCGAACGCTTTTCTGTGCAAATTGTTCATCTGGCGTGTTGCAGCTTACGGTGCTCACGGCTTAAGCGGCGGATTAGCGCGATAACGCCACCGCACATAGAACCACAGGAGCGCGATCGCCGGGTACATCAGGAAGCTGGCTTCGGTGCCGAGTACCCCGCCTGTCAGCCACGCGGGCCCACTGAAATGCACGTCGAGCAGGCGTCCGACGGGCAATTGTGCGCCATTTGGCGTTCCAATGACGAAGAGCTGCATGTAATCGAAAGCGATGTGAAAGCCGACGGCGAACCACAGCATGCCTGTGCGCAGCATGCTGTAACTCAGGAGCAGGCTCAGCGAGACCAGCGTGATTACGTCCCACATGTTTTCACCTTCCTTGAAGAAATAGTGCTCGGCAGCGAAGATGAGTGCGATGACGATCGAGGCTGGCCAGAAGCCGATGCTTTTCCAGAGTGTCTGCTGAAAATAGGAACGGAACCACAGCTCCTCGGCAATGCCAACACAGATATTTGCGCCGAGCCATTCCAGCGCGGAGAGAGCGAGCGCACTGCCGCTGCCTGCCAGTCCTTGGACCTGCATACCGCCCAGCATGATCATTCCGAGAGCAACCACGCCTGCCATGATGACTCCCGCGGCGGCACCTTCAAACGTCTGCCAGCTGAAAGCGCGATTGACCGGAAGGCCGTAGCTGTCGACGCGGCGGCGCTCGTAGAGCGCGAATGCTCCCGTACAAATGAGGGCGACCAGAAAGTTCCTGAGTTCTCCCAGAGCGATGTTGCCTGCGCTGAATCCTGGTCCGAGATGCAGTGATTTCGCGATAAGTGCGAGCGGCCCACCCAGGAGCGGAAAAATGAGGAAGGTGCCCGCTGCGTAATAGATCACGGACCGCCAGAGCGGCCGAAGCTTGCCGTCGGGCCCGATAGAAGCGTGTTTGATCGTTTCTTTCATTTCTTTCTCTCTGTCTACGGATTCAGGCGTCCCAACACTCGCTCGATTCCTTCGCGAAAATCTTTAGGCGGAGTGATGAGGCTGGCGATCAAGTAACCGTCGCTGGGGAAGTCGTAGAAGTGTCCGGGATGGACCAGCACGGAGACTTTTCGCAGGAGGTCGATCGCCAGGTCTTCATCGGATTGGGTCACGGGCACGCGCAGCACCGCGTACCAGCCGCCTTCGAGCTGCAGCCGCTGGCAGGCTTTTTGGAGCGTCAACTGGCGATCGAGTTCTGCAAGATTGGTGCGCAGGCGATCGAGCAGGAGCGGTTGAATGCTTTTGCCCTGCTCCAGCAGCACCGGCATTGCCAATTGGATGGGAGCGTTCATCGAGAGATAAGTATCGGCAATGATCTCGAGTCGTCCGAGGGCGGCGGTTACTTTGTCGGCGGGACCGCTGGCGGCAATCCAGGCCACTTTCATCTGGGGCAAGCCAGAGATTTTTGAGAGTCCACTGAGGGTGAAGGTGAGTACGTCCTGGTTAGCGGCGAAGCTTGGGCGAGGCGCGCCGTCATGGGCGTAGTCGAGAAAAACTTCGTCTGCGATCAGGGAGAGGTTGTGTGGGCGGCAGAATTCGTTAAGCTTCTGTCGTTCGGCATTGCTGACGAATGATCCCGTGGGATTGTTCGGGTGAACGACAACGACGGCGCGGGTGCGGTCGCTGACGGCTTGGGAGAGCGAAGGGAAATCAATCTGCCAGCCATGGTCGTAGATCAGCGGATATGGAAGTAGCTTTACGTCTTGAAGGTCGGCAAGAAAATCAAACAACGGGTAGCTGGGCTTGGGGACCAGGATTTCGTCGTCCGGATTGCATAGCAGGCGAAAGACATAGGAATAGCCTTCACTGGTGCTGGTGGTGAGCAGCAGTGATTCAGGATTAACTTCGTCGTGCTGTTTGCGGTAATAACTGGCAACAGCCTCGCGGGCGATGAGCAGGCCCTTGGGCTGCGGATCGTAGTCCATCGCTTTTGGATTGTTCAGTGCTTGCAGGATGGTTTCTGAGTCGTAATGCAATCCGGAGCGAGTTGGATTGGAAAGCGTGAGATCGAGCAGTTCCCTGCCTGCTGCGCGAAGTCCGCGCTCGGCTTCGGTGAAGCGATTGGGCGTGAGTTTCCAGCCGGTGCGCTTGGAAAACATGAGCGACCATGATACCGAAGTCGGCCTGGACTACTGATTTCGGATTCAAGATTTCAGATTGGTACGTAGGGATGCTTCGACTTCGGACGAGCTTCGCTGCGCGAAGCTTCGTCCTACGCTCAGCATGACAAGGGCGTTATAATGGCGAGTTTTGCAGCGATGGAACCGATCACACAATACGAACTGCGGCTGGCGGAGCGTATGTCGCGGCTGGGCACAGAGACCGCTTTTGAAGTCCTCAACAAGGCCCGTGCGTTGGAGCGTCAGGGGAAGGAAATCATCCACCTGGAGATTGGCGAGCCCGACTTCGATACGCCGAAAAATGTGGTTGAGGCGGGAGTGGATGCGCTGCGCAAAGGGTGGACGCATTACGGTCCATCGGCGGGTTTGCCCGAACTGCGTCAGGCCATTGCGGAAGATGTGAGTCGCTCGCGGGGAGTGAACGTCGACAGTGATGAGGTGGTGGTTGTACCGGGTGGTAAGCCGATTATTTTCTTTACAATTATGGCGTTAGCTGATGTTGGGGATGAGGTCATATTTCCGAACCCGGGCTTCCCGATTTATGAATCGATGATTCATTACGTGGGGGCGCGGGCGGTGCCGATTCGGCTGCGCGAGGAGCGAGATTTCGGTTTCGACGTGGATGAGTTGGCTTCGCTGATTTCGGATCACACCAGGCTGATCATCCTTAATTCGCCGCACAACCCAACGGGCGGGGTGTTGAGCAAGCTGGATATCCGCGACATTGCCAGTGTCATTGGCGACCGCAACATCATGGTGCTTTCGGATGAGATTTACAGCCGACTCATTTTCGAGGGCGAGCATTACTCGATCATGTCGGTGACCGGATTCAAAGAGCGGACTATTCTGCTCGACGGCTTCTCGAAGACTTACGCCATGACGGGATGGCGCATGGGTTATGGCGTGATGCGGGCCGATCTGGCCGGACACATTACGCGGTTGATGACCAATTCTAATTCGTGCACGGCCAGCTTTACGCAAGTTGCCGGGATCGAGGCAGTGCGTGGTGATCAGTCGTCGGTGGAGGACATGCGAGCCGAGTTCAAGAAGCGGCGCGACGTGGTGGTAGCGGGGCTGAACAAGATCAAAGGTTTCTCCTGCCGCATGCCCAAAGGAGCTTTTTACGTTTTCCCCAATATCACGAAGACGGGATGGAAGTCGAAGAAACTGGCGGACGCTTTGCTGGAAGACTCAGGTGTGGCGTGCTTGTCAGGAACGGCGTTCGGCGAGTTTGGGGAAGGTTATCTGCGCTTCAGCGTGGCCAATTCGCTGGAGAACCTAACGAAGGCGCTGGAGCGGATCGACCAGTGGACGAAGCGGAATCTGTAGCGGCATTATCCGGAGGGCTAGCGGTGGCCAGGAAGAAAGCCTCTCGCAAGCTGAAAGTGCCTAAAGCCAGCCGTCTTTACGCGCCTGGGTACGGCTTCCCCAAAAGCCGTAAAGGATTGCTGCCGTGGAGCTGGGCGGAGGGGCGGCTGAAGAAATCGCACAACTACTGGATCACCACGGTCAAGACAGACGGCTCGCCGCAGTCATTTCCTCACACTATGGTGGTCTGGGGCCTGTGGCAGGACGGTTGCTTTTTGTTCAGCAGCGGCAGCAACTCGCGCAAAGCGCGAAATCTGGCGCGGAATCCTCGATGCGTGGTCTGCACGGAAGACGCGCATGAAGCGGTCATCGTAGAGGGCACGGCTGAGATCGCTGATGTGGCTGCTCGGCGCAAACTGCTGCCTGCCTACGAGCGGAAATATAAGTGGGATATGTCGTCGATGAAAGACGATATTCTTTCGATGAAAGAACCGGTGTACACAGTGCGGCCGCGCGCTGTATTCGGGCTATGGGAGAAGAAGTTCATGGGCAGCGCCACCCGGTGGAAGTTCGAGTAGCGGTTCCGGTCTTCAAACCACGTCAGATCGTCGAACCACAAAGGACACGAAGTAACACGAAGGAAAACCTGGCAATCTAATACCCTGAAAGAATCATGACCAATCAATTCCGCGTCTTTGCGACTTGCGACATTGGTCCCGCGATTGAGGTTCTGCGCAAGCGGGGATACCAGGTTGAGGTTTATCCCCAGCCGGAAGCGCCGTCCAAGCGCTTGATCATCGAGAAAGTAAAATCGGGCATCGATGGCTTGATCACCACGTTACGGGATCCGATTGATGCCAAGGTTTTCGAAGCTGGCAAGAACACGCTGAAAGTGGTGGCGCAGTATGCCGTCGGGTTCGACAACATCAACCGCGAGGATGCCAACCGCTACAAGATTCCGTTCACCAACACCGCCGACGTGCTTACCGAAGCCACGGCGGAATTCGCGTTCTTCATGCTGGGCGTGCTGGCACGGAAAATGTGGCCGGCCGAGCACCTCACGCGCGAAAACAATTGGGGATACTGGCATCCCTATCTGCCGTTTCTGGGCGACGAAGTTACCGGCAAGACGATAGCGGTCATCGGCACGGGACGGATTGGGCTGGCGATGATCAAGAAGTGCGCCGGCTTTGACATGAACATCCTGTGCTACGACCCGGCCTATCAGAACCACGACTACGTGAAGGCGATCCAGGAAACGATGGATTTGCGCCATGCTCGCGGGATTCAGAAGGAGAAGACGTGGATCAGGTACGTGGGATTGGAAGATGCTCTGAAGCAGGCCGATTTTGTCAGCGTGCATGTGCCGCTGCTGCGCGAAGGCGAGAGTTCAACTCCTACGTATCATCTATTTAACGAACGCACGCTACGCATGATGAAACCCAGCGCATTCCTGGTGAATGATTCGCGGGGTCCGGTGGTGGACGAGACTGCGTTGGCGAAAGCGCTGCGGGAAAAATGGATTGCCGGCGCGGCACTGGATGTCTTCGAGAAAGAACCATTGCCGGCTGACTCACCTCTGCGTGATCCCGCGATTCAGGACCGCTGCCGGCTCTATCCGCACTTCGCCAGCGCGGCGAGGATTACGCGGTTGTCGACTGATCCGAATAAGGGTATGGCGGGGCGGTGCGTGCAGGGGCTGATCGACGTATTAGAAGGAAACTACGGTGGCGACATTACGCAGATGCCGTACGTGGTGAACAAAGAAGCGTTTGGGAAGTAGTGAGACTGCAGGCGCCGGAAGAGTGTGGGGCGAAAACGAACGTGGCGCCCTTCGGGCGCGTGATCTTGTTCCACCTTAACCCCGGACTTACGTCCGGGGCTAACATATTCCGCTCCTCCAGAGCTGGAGAAAGCAGGTCCCCTTCGACTTCGCCCATGGCAGGCGCTCGACTGCCGCGTGCGGATACTCCCGGGTCTCGCAAAAAACGGCGAGACCCTTCGACTCCGCTCAGGGCAGGCTCGGGGGCACTCCGGCGGTGGGATGGAGAGAAGAGCGGTCACAAAAGCAGGTCCCTCCACTCGCTTCGCTCCGGTCGGGATGACAAAAAAGGAGGTTTCGGTGGGAGGACAGCTCTCGCGCGTTATTGACGTGCCTTGCGCAGCGCACTAACATCAGCCGACTGCTGCGCGGGGCATGCCACATGATTGGGACCACGGTAGCTCACTACAACATCCTGGAGAAACTTGGCGCGGGCGGGATGGGGGTGGTTTACAAAGCCGAGGACACTACTCTCGGCCGTTTGGTAGCGCTGAAATTTCTGCCTGAGGAGCTGGCTAGGGATTCTGATGCGCTGGAAAGATTCCGCCGCGAAGCGCGTCTCGCCTCAGCACTTAATCATCCCAATATCTGCACCATCTACGAAATCGGCCAGCAGGATGGACAGTACTTCATCGCGATGGAGTTGTTGCAGGGCCAGACGCTATCTTCCCTGATTGCGAACAAGCCGCTGAGCGTCGATCGAGTGTTGGAACTCGGAATCCAGGTGACGGACGCGCTCGACGCCGCACACTCGGCCGGGATTATCCATCGCGACCTGAAGCCGGCCAATATTTTTGTGGCCCCCAAGGGCCAGCCCAAAGTGCTGGATTTCGGATTGGCGATCTCGGCACAACCGAGGCGCGGTCTTAGCGCCGGAGCAAACGATCCCACTTATTTAGGATCGTCCGACCCTCACCTCACTGCTCCAGGAACGACAATAGGAACCGTGGTCTACATGTCGCCAGAGCAGGCGCTCGGGGAAGAACTTGACGTCCGAACGGATCTGTTTTCACTCGGCGTGGTGCTTTATGAGATGGTCACAGGAGTATTGCCCTTCCGAGGGGCGACGACAGCGGCGGTCTTCAACGCAATTATCAATCAATCGCCGATTGCGGCTGTACAAGTAAATCCCAAAGTTCCGCCTAAGTTGGACGAGATCATCAGTAAGGCGCTGGAGAAGAAACGCGAACTACGCTGTCAAACTGCCGCCGAATTGAACGCCGATCTCAAGCGCTTGAGGCGCGAACTTGAATCAGGCACTGGCACCAAAACAGCCAGCATGGTAGTGCCGCCGCCACGCCCGCGCTGGGATCCGATGTGGGCGGCTATCCTGGTTCTAGCCGTACTGATCGCCGGCTACGCTTTCTGGCACAAGTTTTACGGGAACTCGGCAGGTTCGCTGGCTGCAACCAAGCTGGTGCAGCTTACGACTACCGAGGGGCTGCACGAGTTCCCCGCCTGGTCGCCTGATGGAAAGCGAATCGCTTACAGCAAAGACGTAAACGGTTTCACGAAAATATTTGTGATGCCACTGCAGGGAGAGCCGCAGCAGTTGACCTTCGGGAACTCCGACGACATCCAGCCAAAGTGGACTCCCGATGCTCAAGGGATTCTGTTCGTTCGCTCCAACCAGCCGCGTGGAAAATTGGATCTGGGCGATGTGTTCGGCCGATATGAGGGCGGAGACGTTTGGAGAAAGGACCTTGCCTCTGGCAAAGAGGAAAAATTTCTTGACAATGCTTTTAATCCATCGTTCTCTCCCGACGGAAAACTTCTCGCTGTGGATGCTTCCTGGGCGGGCCCTCGCCGGGTGTGGGTCCACGATGCACAGGGGCACAACCCGCAACAGATCACGTCCGATAGTTCCGAAGCAGTGGACCATCTGGAACCGAACTGGTCGCCTGATGGGAAGAACATCGTTTTTCAGAATCTGGAACGAACGAAGTTCAGTATTAAGGTAGTAAATGTCGCGAATCACGCGATAGCTACGCTCACCGACGGTCGATTCCATGACCTGAATCCGGTCTGGTCGCGATCAGGAAAATACATCTACTTCTCGTCTGACCGGGGTGGTGGGCTGAACGTCTGGCGGATCAGAGTCGCGCCAACCGGTGAGGCCAGCGGCGGGCCGCAGCAAGTAACCATGGGCTCGGGCCAGGACGTGCAACTAGCGATGTCTCCCGGCGGTAAGCGGTTGGCATTTTCCATATTGCGGCAGAATGCCGACGTGTGGCGGCTTCCCGTGTCTCCTGAGACCGGGATGCCCACGGGCAGTCCGGACGAAGTTCTGGCGAGCACACGCGAAGACAGCCGGGGTTCGTGGTCACCGGACGGCACGCAAATCGCGTTTAATTCAGATCGCTCGGGCGAGATGAACATCTACATTCACTCGCTGGTGGACGGTTCGACGCGCCAAGTGACAACCGGGCCGGGTGGCGACTTCCAGCCGCAATGGTCGCCAGACGGCAAACGACTTGTGTTCTTTTCTTCGCGAGCCGGTAACGCGGATGTTTGGATGGCTGACCTGGCAACGAACTCCTTGAAGCGGCTGACTTCGGATCCGGCGCTGGACATCAATCCTTTCTTTTCGCTGGATGGCGCTCAGATCGCGTTTCAATCCGATCGCAGTGGAAGGCTGGAAGTCTGGGTGATGAATTCTGACGGCAGCAATCAACGTCAACTGTCGAAGATCGGAGTCATGGGACATTTCCTGCGCTGGTCGCGGGATGGCGAAAACGTGGTCTTCAAGTGTCCCTGTGGGGGCAAACCACAGACGTATCAGGTATCAATCAAGGGTGGGGACCCGGTTCCGCTGAACAGCGAGATTGCTGGCGGTTCCCACATGTCATTCTCACCCAACTATTCGCTCATCATGGATGTAGTTGGACACAAGACGCTGTGGGTATCGCCTGCGGTCGCTGGCAAGCCGGCGAAGGTATACGAATTTCCTGATGGCGAGAGTCGAATTGATTACCCGGTCTGGTCTCCGGATGGGAAGTGGGTGCTGTTTGATCGCTTCCGGCCGCAAGGCGGGGACATTTGGGCGATTGAGAATATTGAGTAAGACGGTAATCCCGATCCCGTTGTGGCTAGCTACTCGGAGATCGTGTGCTCTTCGCTTTGGGCGCGGAGGACGCGGTCGACAGAGTAGGGGGCGCGGCGAGTGGGTTCGTGGTAGTGGCGCACCTGCATCTCCCCCAGCAAACCAAAGGCGACCATCTGAAAGCCGCCAAGCAGAAGACCCAAGGCCATCATCATGAGAGGACCGTGCGCGGTCATGAGCGGAACTTGTCGCAGGAACTTTTCCACGAGAAGCCAGGTCACGATGCCAGTGCCGCCGAAAATGCTCAGCATGCCTAAAGTGCCGAAAAAGTGCAGCGGACGTGCGAGATAGCGCAGCAGGAAGCGAATGGTGATGAGATCGAAAAACACCCGAAAGGTACGCGAGATACCGTAGTGTGAATCGCCACGCTCGCGGTTTACATTGCGAATTGGGACTTCGCAGATGGTGGCACCGTGCCAGGAGGCTAGCGCCGGAATGAAGCGGTGTAACTCGCCGTAAAGTGGGACCTGCTCCAGAATGTCACGGCGGTATGCTTTGAATGTCGTGCCAAAGTCGTGGATATCCACGCCGCTGAGCTTAGCCATCATCCAGTTGGCACAGCGGGAGGGGATACGGCGCAGCCATAGATTGTCGATACGGTGCTTGCGCCATCCGCTGACGATGTCGTAGCCCTCAGAAATTTTCTCTAAAAATAGAGGGATGTCAGCGGGATCGTGCTGCAGGTCGCCATCCATGGCGATGATGTAGTCGCCGCGGGCGTGGTCGAAGCCGGCGGCGAGAGCGGAAGTCTGGCCGAAGTTTCGGCGCAGTTTTACCACCGTAACCCGGCTATCTACGGCGGCGATTTCGCGCAGCAGGTGAAAGGTGCGGTCCCTGGAACCGTCGTCCACCAGGACCAACTCGAAGCTCTGCCCGCTGATCTCCATTACAGCCTTCAGACGATCGTAGAGATCGGTGACGTTCTCCTGCTCGTTGTGCAGAGGAACGACGATGGAGTACTTGGGCATGAAGCTTTATTATACTCAAACCGCTAGCCTGAACCGTTACTCGAAGTTCGGCCAGACAGCCCGAGACATCCTGCACGGGCGAGACGCCCGCGCCTACATCGCCCGCCCCTAGATTGCCCCCGGACCCTCGGGATAAGCGGGCAAATCAGGAGGCCGCGGGGGCAGCTTCTTAGGATTGGCCTGGATGTCTTTCATCACCAACTCGATCGCTTTTTCCAGTTGTGGGTCTTGGCCTTTTACCACTAAATCAGGCCGGTTTTCCACTACGACATCAGGTTGCACCCCCTTGTTTTCGACGATCCACTTGCTGTTGAGGTCGTAGCGGGCAAACTCCGGACGGGTGATGTAACCGCCGTCAATCAGCGGAATCGGGCCACGGATGCCGCGTACGCCGCCCCAGGTGCGTTCGCCGATGAGTGGTCCCAGCTTGTAATACTTAAAGTAGTAGCTGAACAGGTCGCCGTCCGACGCGGCATAGTGATTGGTAATACAAGCCATGGAGCCATAGAAGACAGGTGCAGGCACGGTACCGCTTTCAAAGTTGCGGGCAGAATTCATGCCCGACAAGACACGCCGCAGGCGCTCAAAGATAAGCGGGTCAACGAAGCCGCCGCCATTGTAACGAACGTCAATGATCATCCCTTCCTTGCGGATCTGCGGGAAATATTGCTTGACGAATTCGTTCAGCCCCGGTGCTCCCATGTCCGGGATGTAGATATAGCCCACGCGCCCGTTGGTCGCAGCATCCACTTTCTTACGATTGGTTTCGATCATGTTCAACTCGCGCAGACTGAACTCGTCCGCGATTGGTTTCACCTGCAGGTTACGGGAGCCGTCTTCGGATGGCTTGGAATTCACGGTCAGAGTTACCGTGCTGTTCGCGGTGTTCACAAACAACTCATCGGGGTTTTGCCGGGCCCGCAATGAGCGGCCATTCACTGCGACCAAGTAGTCCCCTTCTTTGACGTTGATTCCCGGCTCGGTCAACGGTGACCGCGCCTGCGGATTCCAGTTTTCTCCGGGATAGATTTTCTTGAAGCGATAAAAGCCACTGGCCTGATCGGCTTCGAAGTCGGCGCCCAGCAGACCAACGTTTACGGGGTGAAGGTCAGGAAAATCTCCGCCGTTCACATAGGTGTGGGAATTCGAGAGTTCTCCAATTATCTCGCCGAGGATGTAAGTCAGACTGTAGCGGTCGGCAACGTAGGGCAGAAGTTGAGCATATTTGTCTCGCACCTTCTCCCAGTCCACGCCGTTCATGGCGGCTTCGTAGAAATAGTCGCGCTCCTGACGCCAAACTTCGTTATAGATCTGCTTCCACTCCTGGGGAGGATCGACTTCTGCCCGCATGCCACCGAGGTTGAGCGCGCCATCCCCCACTTTCTTAGGGCCGTCAGGTTTGGCATCGATGATGCCGTAGCTGTGAGCATCCGGAGGACCGGCTTCATACAGGAGCTTGGAACCGTCGAAGGAAAGCGCAAAGCGCTCAACACCATCGATCAGAACCTTATCCTTGCGCTCTTTGAGATCATAGACGTGTACGGCGGGAGCCTCGCCCGGGAGCGGACCGGATAGCCCTTGAATAGGCCTGGTCGCGTAGTAGATGAAACCTTTAGCTGCGGCGAAGGTACCAATCACAGCGGGCTCGGTGGGCAGAGCTACGATGCGGTTTTGGATTCCGTCGAGATCGATGCGAAATTCGGCAGGCTTTTCTCTTTCTTTGTCTTTATCCTTTTCTTTGGATTCTTTGTTCTTGTCTTTCTCTTTGTCTTTTTCCTTGGACTCGGCTTTACCCTCGCTCTTGGTCTCTTTACCTTCGGTTGCTTCATCCTTTTTGACCTGCGCTTCGTCGCTCAAAGCGGGAAAGGGCGAAGGCTCATCCTTGCGGAGGGTAACAACGTAGACGCGAGTCGTCTTGGGGTTGGCGAATTCAAAATCAATATTGCCCAGCACTTCATTGAAATCACGGTCTGACAGAAAGTAAAGATACTTCCCATCGGGATCGAACATGGCGAAATTGCTGTTGGTCATGCTGGTGGTGATGGGAGTGGTCTTGCGGTCTGCCAGCGAGTACAAGTAAACGACGGCATTGCCATTTTCGTCGTTGTTGTCGTAAACCAACCATTTACTGTCGGGAGACCACGAGTAATTTGTGATGTCGAAGAATTTGCCGTGTACCACCTCGACCGGTTTCTTGTCGTCGATGGTGATGTACCACAGGCGCAGATCTTTATCAGCCCAAGCGATCTTCTTACTGTCAGGAGACCAGGCGGGACCGAACTTAAACCCCTTATATCCGCTGGTGACCTGCTGCTCCTTACCCATACCATCGTGTGGAGTGATGTAGATTTCGTCTTCGCCAGTGCGGTCGGAAACGTAGGCGATCCAGCGGCTATTGGGTGACCAGGAGACGGATTTCTCGCGAATGCCAGGGGTGCGCGTCAGATTGCGGACGCTTCCATCCTTGGCCGGGACGGTGAAGACGTCACCGCGGGCGCCAAAGACCGCGCGCTTCCCTTCTGGAGAAATGTCGAAGTCAGTGATGGTCTTGGTCACACTGACCCAGTGCTTCATGCTCTGTTCTTCGTCCCCTGGCAGATAGATGGTCAACTTTTTTGGCTGCTTCGATTGCAAGTCGAAAGTAAAGAGATAACCGCCATTCTCGAATACGATGCCACCCGGCCCCAGGCTCGGCCACATCACATCGAAGTCGGTGAAGTGAGTGAGTGACTCGACCTGCTTGCTATTCAAGTCATAACTGTAGAGGTTCAAGCGATGTTCGGGGCCGCGATCGGAGGTGAAATAGATGGTGCTGCCAGACCACATGGGAAAAGTGTCGGTCCACTCTGTGTGGGGCACATCTTCGACCGAATTGTTCTTGAGATCGTAAACGGAAATACTCTGGGCCAGGCCGCCGGTATAACGCTTCCAAGTGCGGAAATTGCGGAAGATCTGGTTATAGGCAATTTTGGTGCCGTCGGGCGAGAAGGAGGTGAGCCCGCCTTCAATCACGGGCAAAGGTTCGGCCAGTCCTCCGTCAATGCTGATGCTGAAGGGACGCTTCGTCCAACCGTTCGAAGCATCGCGGCGCGTGAGAAAGAGAATGCGCTTGCTGTCCGGAAACCAGGTCAAGACTTGGTTATGAATCCCCATACGATCGTTGAGTTGAGCGGCAGCGCCCTGATAGAAAGTGAGCTGCTTGGGCTGTCCGCCATCAGCGGGCATGAGGCAGACGTTGAAATTGCCGTCGTACTGGCCAGTGAAGGCAATCCACTTTCCGTCCGGCGAGAATTTCGGGAACAGTTCGCGCCCAGCGCCAGACGTAATACGCCGGGCGACGCCGCCTGAACTCGATGCCAGCCACAAGTGACCGCCGTACATGAAGACGACCTTGTCTTTGTAGAGGTCGGGGAAGCGCATCAGTCGGCCTTCTGGCATCTCCTGGCCTGCGCTCAGGCAGGCGCAAGTCATAACACCTAGCATGACCCAACTCTTTAAGTAGGACATTTGGGATTCCTCCTGGCGGACTTCCGCGGGCGGGAGACTGGGCTGGATGCTCATTGAGAACGTGAGATTGTAGCAGCTTCGCGCACAAAAACACCTGCTGCCTGTCATTGGACGGAGTAGTCCGGCAAAGGAAAGCGGGGATTCGTCCCTGACCACGATTGGCCGATCGCCTATAATTCCGTTTCCTTGGGAGGGCGAGACCACTTGAACAAACCGAGAAATGTTCCACCTGATGGTGAGGTGCCACCGCGCAGACGCTTTTTGCGAACCAGCCTAGTCGGGGGCGTGAGTGCGGCCCTGCTACCAGCCTTGGCAGGTGCTCGCGAACTCGCGGCTCCGGCAAATTTGGCAGGTGGGGTTCGGCCGTTCGAGCTGGATGAGGCCACCGTCACCGATCTTCAGGTGGGTCTGGCCTCGGGAAAATTCACCGCTCGTTCGCTCACGGAAAAATATCTGGCCCGGATTGAGGAGATCGACCGGAACGGCCCCGGCGTGAACAGTCTGATTGAAGTCAATCCCGAGGCTCTCGCCATCGCCGAGGCTGTGGATCGGGAGCGCAAGGGCAAGGGTGCACGCGGCCCTCTGCACGGCATTCCAGTTCTAATCAAAGACAACATCGACACTGCCGACCGGATGCAAACCACGGCGGGATCGCTGGCGCTGATGGGATCGCGACCAACGCGGGACGCGTTGGTGGTCCAAAAACTGCGCGAGGCCGGAGCTGTCATCCTGGGTAAGACCAATCTGAGCGAATGGGCGAATATCCGTTCCAGCCATGCCACCAGCGGCTGGAGCGGACGGGGCGGACTGACCAAGAATCCTTACGCGCTGGATCGTAATCCCTGCGGATCGAGTTCCGGATCGGGGACGGCAGTCGCAGCTAGTCTTTGCGCGATCGCGGTGGGCACCGAAACCGATGGGTCGGTGGTGTGTCCCGCGTCGGCGAACGGAATTGTGGGCATCAAGCCGACGCTGGGGTTGGTCAGCCGAGCCGGCATCATCCCCATTGCGCACAGCCAGGACACAGCGGGAGGGATGGCACGAACCGTGCGCGACGCGGCGATTCTGCTGGCCGCGCTGGCGGGAGTTGATCCACGCGACACCGCCACGGCGGAGAGTTCCGGGAAGGCGCCTCACGATTACACGAAGTCTCTCGATCCTGATGGGCTGCGCGGAGTTCGTCTGGGAGTGGCGCGCAAGTATTTCGGCTTCAGTGATGCCGTAGACGCATTGATGGAAGACCTGATCGGAGAGATGAAGAAACACGGCGCTGTGATCGTGGACCCTGCCGACCTGGAGTCATTCGGGAAATTTGACGATACGGAAAATACTGTCCTGCTGTACGAACTGAAAGCCGACCTCAATGCTTATCTGGCAAGCCGGCCCGGCGCGCCCGCTTCTCTGAACGAGTTGATTGAGTTCAATCAGCGCAATAAGAGCAAAGAAATGCCCTACTTTGGGCAGGACCTGTTCATTAAAGCCGAAGCCAAGAGTCCGTTGAGCAGCAAAGAATATATAGACGCGCTCGAGGCAAATCACCGCCTGACGCGAAAAGAAGGGATTGATGGAGTGATGGACAAATTCCAACTGGATGCGATTCTTGCGCCAACCGGAGGTCCAGCGTGGATCACTGATCTGGCAAACGGGGACCACTCGACGGGCGGCAGTTCCAACGCGGCGGCGGTAGCGGGATATCCCGACATAACGGTGCCGGCTGGCTTCGTTTTTGGGCTGCCGGTTGGGATCTCTTTTTTTGGTCGGGCCTGGAGCGAGCCGACGTTGTTTAGGATCGCTTACGCTTTCGAGCAGATGACAAAGGCGAGGAAGCCACCACAGTTTTTGCCGACGGTGAAATTGTGAGGCCGACCGATACTGCGGTCGGGTATCGGCCGCTACGCGGCGGGTTTACGTTTTTCTGATGAGGATATTCCCGGAGCAGTGGCGACCGCCAGCTTTCGCACTTGCTCGGCGTGCTCGCGGAGGGCAGAACGCAGCTCTGCAATAATTTGATTGAAGTTGTCCGGTTCAGTGGCTGAAACAGCCTTCTCGTAGAGATCGCGGATTCGGTCTTCCAGATGACGAAGCAGCACAGCCTGGCCAGATTTTCACAGGGGGCAGCATTGTTCGATACAGTACAAACCCTAGGTTTCGCCTGCACGTTTCCGTAGACCGCCTACGGGCTTGTCCTCATTTATTATTTGTTATGCTTCGCTTCATGAGGCCATAGAATCTATTTCTGTCCAAGAACCTTGCAAGCCGGAGGTGCTCGGATGATGGGGAAAGACAAAGAACGCTGGATAAAACTCTGTGAGCGAGCTGCGAGCGAACAGGACCCAAAACGAATGTTGGAACTAGTCTCCGAGATCGTTAAGCTCCTCGACGCGAAAGAAAAGCGGCTCAAGAAAACCCGAGTACCCAAGAAAACGAGGGTTTAGTAGTTACCTCGTCCGCGGCTGGAGACGTCGCATCGAGCACAAAGCTGGCGAGAATGATCATTGGAGCAAAGCGAAACCGTTTGGACTCATGGTCCCTCCTCCTTCCTGTTTTTGGCCTGCGTTCATCTATCTAGCAACGAAGCAAATGAATCGGAATCTCCCCTTTTTGACCTCAAAGCAGCCAGAAGTGACGCTGATTTCACCGGCCCGCATAGGCTCAAAGGATTTGGCAATGCCATTCGGAAGTGGCTGTTGTAAACAGGTGATTGGATCAGTCAACGATAACCGGTGAAATGTCGAGGTGACGAATTGACCACCGCGGAGAAGCAACAATTCCTTAAAGCCGCACTGCCGGAAAGCCGCAAGCGTTGGGGTTTATAGGGAGCTCAAGAACTCGATGATGGCCTCTTGGTCCTCCCTTTTCATTTTCTCAAATCGTTGACTTACGTGGCTTGCGTCGCCGCGGTGTCGCAGGATCGCGTCGCGAAGGGTTAGGGATGCGCCATCGTGCATCAATCGCGGACGCAATCGGACTCCCCATAAAGGAGCGGTGCGTATCTTGTTTCGACTGCTCTCGAAGTTCTGTTTCGAAAGATATCCCGACATCATCTGAAAGACTTTGTTCCCGTAGTGCTCCCGGGTCGCCTGCAGGATGCCGTCACCCGTCCCGACGTCGTGCATCAGGAAATCCCCATACGGATGAAATGTGATTGCCCCGAGCGCAATTGGAATCGTATACGTTCCGCCGTTGATCTTCGTTCCAGCAGGAGCGGTGGTCAAGGTTTCGACATGGCATGTCGCACAACCGATCTTGTCAAATAAGCTGTTCCCCTTCTTTGCAATCGCGCTGCTCGCGAGCTGGGAATCACGCCCCGGCGCTTTCGTGGCTCGAATAAATCGCGCGAAGTGATCAATGTCGGAGAGACCGTCCGGTCCTGGGGTGTCATTCGGCTCCGGGGCAGTGTTGCAAAGCTTGGTTACCTCATCGGGTTGAAGGCGGTTTGTGATGCCCATCTCGTTGAGATAAGCGTCGCCTGCGAACGATAGCAGGCTGGCGTGCTGATCTTTCCAACCGAATCTACCTACGCTCATCTGTCCGGGGGCCTCTACGATAGGGACCTGGAGAACCTGCCCGCAGATTTTTCGATGTGAAGATTTGCATTGTTGCTCGGCGAGATCGATGAGGGTTTGATCGGCAACCGCCTCGACGAAGCCATCTCCCAACAGATTCAAAGAAAGGCGAAACGCGCGGACCGTCTCTGTCTCTGGAACTCGCTCTTGAATCTCCTCGTTAGGAACAGCAGCGTTGGGACAAATAGCGCGATCATTCACCAGAGACCGGCCAGTGATAACTTCGGCTCCGTGAGCGATCGGGATTTCCGGAGTGCGGAAGTGTCCCTCTGGCCCCAGATGACCGACACGTAATTCCGCGACCTGGGAGGCGGCACCCGAAACCGGACTCTGATGGCATTCGCGGCAGGACTGCGCGTTATAAAGCGGTCCCAGGCCATCGCTCACCTGCTCGACTTCCTCGAATTTCATTTGATCGGCCTGATGAGTTGCGTCGTCGGTGACGCCGTTGCTTTTGTTGTCAAAACCGGTAGGTGCTTCCGTCGAGGGATGGATAGAAGAGGCGAGGATAAGACTCAGCACGGCCAAAGCGATCAAGAGTCGCATGGCATATTTCTCCCTTCTCTAGGCGCGGCGTCGCGAAGACGAATTCCCATCATGAATACCATCTTTACCGGTTTCTTCCAAAACGAAAAACGTGGTGCCTAAACTTGATGCTCGGAGAGAGTTGGAGGCCAATGTCAGAGCAGGCTTCTATCGCGGTGAGCTTGTACACGCTTTGTCCAACCCAGGTTGAAGCGCTAAGGCTCTGCAGAACTCCGCCTTGCCGAATTGACTTGCCGACACTCGAAAGTAGCCACTCTCCTTCTGCTGCTATGTCTCGCCTTGTGCGATTCAGCTAAACTGATTTGTCATGAGTGAGCCTGAAGGGCAAAATCTGTCCGGCCGGTGCAGTTTGTGCGGGGCGCGTCCGACGAATTAAGTTTAAATAGATTAAGTTTAACCAGGTTAAGTAACAAGGACTACAAACAGTTACTTAGAGGAGAGGCTTACGACAAACCAGACCTCGCGAAGAAGTTTTCTCAGAATTTCCGCCCTGGGATGGGCAGCAGCGGTGGTTCCTGACGTGGTCCGGCCAGCGGATGCGGCAACCGCAAAACTCGCGACCGGCAGCGAACCGGCGAATCGCAGCCCGGAGATCTCCGTTTGGGAAACATCTGGCGACGAGCGTTTTGCCGCCGCTCCTCGAGCCACTTGGCGTCCTGCGGGGACACCGGCAACCGATCAGCTCCGGCTAAACCCCGGCATAAAGTTCCAGGAGATTTTGGGATTCGGGGGCGCCTTTACTGACGCCGCGTGCTACATGTTCAATCAACTTTCGCCTGTAGCCCGAGAAAAACTATTCCATGAGCTGTTTCATCCATCAGAAATGGGACTGAGTGTTGGCCGGATATGCGTTGGATCGAGCGACTACTCGAAGAAACTTTACAGTTACGATGAGGGCGAACCTGATCCGGAGCTCACGCGATTTTCGATCGACCACGACCGCGAATACATTCTGCCCGTGCTCCGCGAGGCGCGTCAGGCGAATCCTGACCTATTCCTTTTTTCATCTCCATGGAGCCCGCCCGGCTGGATGAAGTTCAACAACTCGATGCTGGGTGGCTCGATGCGCAATCACTACTTCCCGGTTTACGCGAAATACTACCTGAAATTTTTGCAAGGCTACGCGGCCGAAGGCGTGCCGGTGCAAGCGCTGACTTCGCAGAACGAAGTGGACACCGATCAGGATGGCAGAATGCCCGCTTGTATCTGGCCGCAGGAGTACGAAATTAAATTTGTGCGAGATCATCTGGGTCCGCTTCTGGAAAACAGCGGACAACCGACTAAGATCTGGATTTTGGACCACAACTACAATTTGTGGGGACGCGTGGTGGACTCACTGCAGGACGATAAGCTTCGCAAATACGTCAACGCGGTCGCCTGGCACGGTTACTATGGCACTCCCGACATGATGAGCAAGGTTCATGACGCCTATCCGGAAGCAGAGATGCATTGGACCGAAGGCGGACCGGACTACACGGATCCTGGTTATCTGACGGATTGGTGTAAGTGGGCGGGAACTTTCAGTGCAGTACTGAATAATTGGTGCCGTTCGATCACGGCATGGAACCTGG
>Ga0210401_10000384_pt1 | contig 54638 bp, 54 predicted proteins | sample IncBWH32MmetaG_FD_150866 | JGI IMG/M metagenome (GOLD analysis project Ga0210401, IMG submission 150866) | Forest soil microbial communities from Barre Woods Harvard Forest LTER site, Petersham, Massachusetts, United States - Inc-BW-H-32-M | ecosystem: Environmental > Terrestrial > Soil >...
CTCCCCACTGGGTGCCACCGTAACGATGGAGAGAACGCTGTGAAAACCTTGTGCATACTCGGTGAATCACATCGTCAAGGCGGACAAGAAAGTGCTTGACTAAATCACTCAGATGTCTCGGATAACCAGAAATAGCGATAGGCCACGAGCCTCGGATAGAACCATGGTTAACCTTCGCCCTGCTTGCCGCGTCTTCCACGCTCGAACTCGCCACCCTCGGCAGAGAAAGCTCACGAGAATGGGACCACAAGCCAAACCTCTTCAGAGGAACGAAACAGAGTGGGCTGGATCTCGAGAAAGAACCTCGATCCTCCGGTCGAGGCGGAGCTTTTTTCTTGACATCCCTTTTTATAGAACTCATCGACCCGGAGCTTGAACGCGTTTCTCGAAAGTGAATTGGCAAATGGGTTCTGATAACGCTCCGAAAAGCGTTCGGTGGCCGACTGAGTACGAGGTAAGGCGAATTGCTTACCACGTTAGTACTCTGGCCGTTGCAGCCTTGCCCGCACTAGGATCTGAAACGGAAAGAAGCTCGGGCAATCTGTCCGTGGTTGGTTGCAATCCATGCCTCAGAAGAATTCAAGAGCAGAAGGGCGCATCGCGATTTCAGCTGTTGCGCTATTCGTTTTCATCGTGGCCGGCGTTGCACTCCGGTGGGATCCGGCGCTTCACACAGTAAAAAGCTTGTTCGTGCCTAGACCGCATCTGGTTGTACTCAACATCATCGGCGCTGCATTCGATCAGTTGGACTTCGACAGGACTTTCGTCACCGCGCCAGAGTGCCGCGGCCTCACCTTGTCCCGCGGCTCGGAACCACTAGATGGAGCAACCTACATCGCCGGGATGGTGTTGCTCGACGGATGGAGATGGTCCGTGGATGGCTCCACATTCGAGGCGTCGCCGGCGGATGCTGCCCGGACTGTCTGCGCGGTTGCCAAACATCAGGGCGGCGGGCCCCCGCCACGCTAGGTGTAGGGGTAGATGTGTTCTGACTGTCGATAGCATCACCCTGAAAATCTCCCTCAGTCTGGTCGGTGTCAATGAGAGAAATCGCCTTACGACAACATTGCGATCCCGAATGGCTTCGCCGGGAGGTAGAAGCTCGCGGTTTCCACCTGAAGCACTAAAAAAACTCACAACGTGCCGGATTCCCAGTTCTGACGGCTTTATGCCAACGAACGGAGCGCTAACGATCGTCGTAGGATATTCTCATGCTCGAAAGCGATCTGCCGTGCCTTGACCTTTTGGAAGCGACGCCGGAGATTTTGCGCAGCCTGATGCGGGAAATCTCAGACGACGATGCTCGCTGGAAGCCCGCTCCCGACCGCTTTTCTATCGCTGAGGTGCTTGCACACCTCTCCCACTCGGAGGGCCACTGCTACCGCATGCGGGTGGATCGCTTCCTGGAAGAAGAGAACCCATTTTTCGAAGCTGACGACGCGCAAATGTATCGCGACCTCTATCGAGATGCCGACCCCGAACACTCCTTCGATCATTTCGAAGAACAGCGCGAGAAAAATATCGAATTCCTGGAGAATCTGCCGCCCGGCTCGGGAGACCGTAAGGCGAATCACGCGGAAGTCGGGGAGATCACGCTTGCCCAGATGCTCCATGAGTGGGCGCTACACGACATCGGACACATCCGCCAGGTCGCGGAGTTGGTGCGAGCCAGGAAATATATAAACGGTGCCGGACCACTCGGAAAGTTCTATCAATTGAAACCATGATTTGCCAATTCTTAGCATTTCTTTTTGCCCCAATCGCGTGAGAGCTAAGCAGAGTGATTGTGTGGCTAGCCGTTTGGATAGAGCACTGCTCCCTCGCAAGCCATCCTGCGAATCTTCCTCCTAAAGCATGATTGGGTTTAACACTCGGATAGTGAGCGTGTTACCAGCCTGTTGGAAAACGCTTCCAAGGCGGCAAGCCGTTGTGGCACGCAGCCTGCACTCAAGAAACTTGTGAGCTAGAGGATGGCGGCAAAGCCATGTTAACCCGAGTGATGGGAGAAATTATTACAGAGATATGAGCACGATGACGGTAGGGTACGACGTAACACGCGACTTGGAAAGTCGTTTATCGAGGCGCAGAACAATTGAATCTGCAATGCACGTACACAAATGTGAGGATGCTCATCGAAATTCGTCCATCTTTTGGGACAAAATTGCCGGGCCGGTCCTGAACACTTTCCTGAAGGCCACGGGGCTCTACTCGCGAGGTGTCCGCAACGCTCTCTGCCCTATCGTGCGCTATGTGCGGCTGGAATTTGAGGACCTGCCGCGAAGCTTTGACGGCTTCCGAATCTTGCACCTTGCAGACCTGCATATCGACGCCTTAGATGGCCTGGCTGAGGTCGTCGCGGACCTCATAGCGCCCCTGGACGTCGATTTGTGCGTCATGACAGGAGACTACCGCTTCAAAGCTCAAGGCCCGTGTGACGCAGTCTATCCGGGCATGCGGACGATTCTTTCCAGCATCCGTACCGAGCAGAGTGTTCTCGGCATTCTTGGGAATCACGACGAATCCGAAATTGCGATAGAACTTGAGAACCTCGGAGTACGCATGCTAATCAACGAAACAGCCGAAATCTCCCGGGGAGACGAGTCGCTTTATGTGATCGGTGTCGACGACCCGCATCGCTATGGCTGTGATGACCTGGAGGAGGCGTTAGAAGGTGTGCCGGAGGATGGCTTTAAGGTTCTGCTCGCCCATACGCCAGAGATCTTTGAGAAAGCTGCGAGAAGTGGAGTCCATCTTTATATGTGCGGTCACACTCACGCCGGACAGATCCGATTGCCTGTGATCGGCGAGATTTCTCAGAATGCCCATTGTCCTAGAGCTTATGCCCAGGGCGAGTGGCGACACGATCGCATGCTGGGGCACACGAGCGCAGGGGTGGGTTGCTCAATGGTTCCGGTCCGATACAACTGTCCTCCCGAAATTCCCGTGATCGAGCTCGTGAGAAAGTGAGTACCGCGCGAGGTCTCCGGCCGTTTGAAAGCTCCAGCCTCGAGCGCGTCCGGCTCGAGAAAATCAGCGTGCAGGAAGTCGGCGCGAGAACCAGCCTCAGATTCCGCCTTAAGAAGTAGCCGACATTCCGGACTGACTTCGAAGAATGCAAGGCTCAGTTTTCGCGGGCGAGGACATCCGCGCCACACGGAAATCCCCCCTGACGCAGAGAACGCGTCCAGGGTGGGGCAGCCGCCATTGGCCCGGTACCGAGCCGCGTCGGGCTCGGGTCTCCAGCACCAGACTCCCAGCAATTTCAAACTGACTCACGATCGCAACCTACGATGGTCCGGTTCGCGCCGGGTAGAGAAACCATTCCAGATCTCCGGAGGATCGCCGGGGATCGGGGAGGAGGTAGTGCCAGGCGTCGCGATACTGCTCGAAGCGTGCGTGGCGCGCGCGACGGTGCGGGTAGAAGCGCAGAGAGGCGCTCGGGGGCAAGGCGTCGGCGGGAACGAAGTACCAGACGTCGAGAGGGAGAATGTAAGTGGCGAAGAGGTCGATGTCGTCGGGGGTGAGGTGACCCTTGCGCTTGCCAACGCAATAAGTGGCCTGGACTTCGTATCCGCCGACGGTCTGGGTGGCGGTGGCTTTGATCTGCACGCGCCAGAAGCGGGAGCCGGCGTCGACGATGAAGTCGTAGCGTTCGCTGTCGCCCCAGGGCTTGGCGACGCGGATCTGGCGGAGTTGGGCGGCGTGGAGGAAGGCGGACTCGGCGAGTTCTCCGATGCGCTTCGTGTTCGGCCGGGGCCGGCGCGAGGCGCGGGCGCGACGAGGGGGCGCGAGGTTGGGGTCGACGCAGGCGTAGAGGAACGGAATGATTTCTGGTTGTGGTGACTGAATTGATACTGATCCCATGACGAACACTGTCCTTTATATAAAGGTGGCCGATATGAAGTGGCGGGGTGCGCGCGGGTGGTTGGCCGGAATCCCAGGTTTAGCGTCCAAAGAACAGACGCGAACCTGGGGCACCAAGCGCACGCGCGAAGGCAAAGCCGGGATAGCGTGAGCTAGAGCCCGGCGAGTTGAGGTCGAGTTGTCAAAGAAAGAGGCGCAGCTTTTAGGGCTGCGCCTGAAGATGCGGTGGATCTTCGTGGAGCCTTGCGGCGGAAATCGCTGACAAGACTCCATCATCATTGTGGACGTTCGGGCAGGATGGGCGCAGTGATGGGGATCACGGGTCAGAGTGATAAGACGTTCTCGGTTCTCAGTTCTCGATGCTTGGATCGGTGGGTATGATGTTTGCTCCGGAGCTGTTCGAGACGGAATCAGGACGCAAATTAGCGCCGAGAGAACGGACGCGAACCTGGGGCACCGGGCTGGTGGAACCGCTGTGTGGAGGGACTGGTGACGGCCAGTGGGTGAGTGAACGGTGAGCCGTTCGGCTTGCCGGTCGCCATCGCCGTACCGGTGGTGGCGCGAGCGTGAGAGCCGGATTTGCCCGCAACCCTCAGGAGGTCGCATGAAAACAAAAAGGGCCACTGCCGAGCAGGCTGAATTGATTCTGCGCTTGTACGAACTCCGGCGCGAAACAATTATGCGCGAGGCTCGGAGTTTCGTTGGTGGTCCGTTCTTTCCTAAGTCGGAGGACGAGCTCGTTTCCATCATCACCAAGGGCGGCAAAGAGAGCGGATTTGTGCTCCAGGTGTACGGCTACTGGGACATGGTCTGCGCGTTCGTGCTGCACGGAGTGCTCAGCGAACCATTGGTATACGACACTTGCCAGGAGATGTATTTTCAATTTGCAAAAATCCATCCGTATTTGACGGGTTTCCGTCAAGCGATGAATCTTCCAGAATGGATGCAGAGCCTCGAAAGAGTAACGACCGGCTCGGCACGCGGACGTAAGCGCCTGGTGGTAATGCGCGCGAATCTGGATCAGATCGCACAATTTAAAGCGGCACAAAAATAATCACGATCGCGTTCGCCGGTCGGAGCGAGCATTTCGCAGAAGCCTGGGCGACGACTCGCGAGGCGTCGAGGGCAAGGCTTCATCTTGGCGTGTCAGGTTCATCTCTGAATTGAGAGTCGTGAGTTTCAAGAATCAAGTGGCGAGTTGCGGGGGCAGAGTCCCGAGTTGCGAGGTGCGAGCAAAATCCTAAATCGCGGAGAGCGCTGAGAGGATCCGCGGAGAACTGCTCTCAACCGGAGCTGCGGCCTTTGCAGCGGTCATTTGCCGCGTAGTTACCGACACAGAACAGCGCCGGTCCGCTAGGAATCGCTACGTTATCAATTTGTTATACGGGGAAGACTGTATTTCAGATTGGAAGCAGGGCGAAGGACGATGGTGTGAATGGGGCCAATGTCGCAAGCCTGACCAACAAAAGAGCCCAAAGCTGTCTGCTTGACGATCGTAAGACGATAGAGTGGATAGGGCAATGCCGTCTGCCGGACGAGCGAGGCCCAAAGGTATCCGCCTGACGATCGCAAAAGGAGCGCAATCAGGGCCGTTGGGGAGCGGCAAGTGGTGCAGGAAAGGGATGCTAGACTTGTGTTGGGCTCGTTCTCTCCGTCCCCGCTTCAGAGGGCGAGCTTCAATCCTCAGATGATCGCACCAGCCAAGGTCAAACCAGTATTTGTGTCGGCGATTGCACTGCTATGCCTGTGCGCGGTGGCGTCGTACATGTCGTTCGTTTACTTCCGGCTGAGCGAGCGCTGGGTGGCGCACACGCAAGACGTGCGCGTGACGACGGGAGAAGTCGATGCGGCGATGAACAATGCGGCGCGCGAGCGAATGACGTACATGCTCACGGGAAACGCAGATGCGCTGGGGCGGTATCACGCCGCGGCCGAGAACATTCGCGACCGGATCGCGGTGTTGAAGACGATGGTGGCCGACAATCCGCAGCAGTCGGCGAATGTGAGTGAATTGGAGCAAGCGGTGCAAAGCCGGCTGCAGGTCTGGGAAGATTCGATTGCCAGAAAGCAAGCCGGCGCGAAAATCGATCCCGTGCAAGTGATGACCCAGAATTTTGATTTGTCGCGAAGGTGTGCGGAAGCATCGGCACGCGTCCAGTCAGAAGAAGAAAAACTTCTGGAGGAAAGACGGGCGATCGCGCACCACTGGTTCTTACTGAGCAGCGTTTTGGTGGTGGGAAGTTTTGTAATTGCCCTCCTTCTGCTGCTCTTTTATTACCGGCTGCTGCACCAGGAACTGCGTTTGCGGGAAGCGGCGGAGCATACCGCGAACGACGCGTATGCGCGCGAAGCGGCGCTACGGCAGGAAGAGCAGCGGTTCCGGTTATTTGTAGAAGCAGTAAGGGACTACGCGATTTTTACGCTCGACGCCAACGGGCGAGTGAGCAGCTGGAATGAAGGCGCGGCCCGGCTGAAGGGATGGGAGGCGGCGGAGATCATCGGACGACACTTTTCCTGCTTTTTCCCGACGGAAGATGTGGAGCGCGGGAAACCGCAGAGGGAACTGGAGGTGGCGGCGCACGAGGGCCGGGTCGAGGACGAAGGGTGGCGAGTGCGCAAAGATGGATCGCGTTTCTGGGCCAACGTGGTGATAACGGCGATCCGGAACAGCGCGGGCGAGGTGATGGGATACGCGAAGGTGACGCGCGATTTTACCGACCGGGTAAAGGCTCAGGACGATCTGCGTCGCGCCAACGTGGAACTGCTGAAAGAAGTAACGGAACGGAAGGTGGCGGAGACCAGGCTGGCGAGTTCGGAAAAGTCGTTGCGCGAACTGTCGCGGCACCTGCTGCGAAGCCAGGACGAGGAGCGCAGGCGAATCGGGCGGGACCTACACGACAGTCTCGGCCAGTCGCTGGCCGTGCTGAAGATGAACCTCGACTCGCTGCAGATGTCGTCGAAGGGCGACGGAGCCGCGCAGGCTCTTGATCCGTGTGTCCTGCTGGCGGACGAAGTGCTGCGCGAGGTCCGCACGATTTCGTATCTGCTCTACCCACCGATGCTGGAGGAGATGGGGCTAAAGTCGGCGATCCCGTGGTACCTGGAGGGCTTTGCGAAGAGAAGTGGAATTCAGACGACGCTGGACGTGGCGCCGAATTTCGACAGGCTGCTGCCTGAGGCGGAGCTGGCATTTTTCCGGATTCTGCAGGAGGCGCTGACGAATGTACATCGGCATTCGGGAAGCTCGACGGCGAACATCCGCCTGGCGGTGGCCGATGGTTGGGCGTCGATGGAGATTCGAGACAACGGCAAAGGTATCCCGCAAACCTTGCTGGAGCAGTCGGGCGAGGATTGGATGGGGTCGTTGGGAGTGGGGTTGCGGGGCATGAACGAGCGCATGCGTCAGTTAGGGGGAAAGCTCGAAGTAGCATCGACCGAGCAGGGGACTTCGGTGACGGCGAGTGTTCCGGCGGAGCGCCCGCAGGCAAAGTTGGAGCGAACGGCTTAGGTGGAGGCCTATAGCGGAAGAGGAACAGGAGGGGATATGCGAATCCTGCTGGCGGACGACCACGAGATTGTTTTGGAAGGCATTCGCACAATTCTGGGGCGAGCGCAGCGCGATTGGGAGATCTGTGGAGAAGCCAGGAACGGCAAGGAAGCCGTGGAGATGGTGCGGGCGCTGAAGCCGGACCTGGTGGTGCTGGATGTAACGATGCCGATGATGAGCGGGTTGCAGGCCGCGACGCAGATCGCAGGGTTCGATTCGCGGTGCAGGATCCTCATTTTTACGATGCACGAATCGGAGCGGCTGGGGCTGGAGGTGCAGCAGGTCGGGGCTCACGGGTTTGTGTTGAAGTCGCAAGCGGCGCGGGACCTGGTGCGCGCGATCGACGCGCTGCTGGGGGGCGAGACGTTTTTCGGAACGGCGCCGGAGGTGAGGGCGGGGAAAGAGAAGCCCGAGCGCGGACCGTTATTCTGCCAGGCGCTGGCGTTTGCATAACGCCAGGTGTCAGGTGTTAGGTGTCAGCAAGGACTCTCTCAGCGGGGAGATGGGGGCCTCGAGCAGGTGCGGTCCAATTTTCACTACGTCGTTATGCGTCATTAGCGCGCGTTTTCGGTCAGAAGCGCCTGCAGTTGATCCGAGGTTAAAAGCTCACCGTCGTTCTTCGTGATGGTATTGGTTTTGGATCGGATGCCGATATAAACGGCGTTGTAGGCAGAATCTCCGACGTTCTCGACGGTGTGCTTGAAGGGATTGAACCAGCGGGCTTCACCCGGTTTGGCAAAAACGTCGGTCACTTTGCCCTTGTCATCGGTGAACTTGAGGTGCCCGCCGGTGATGACGACGACGACCCCGCCTGGGTGCTCGTGCAAGGCTGACTTCTCGTGTGCGCCGTAGTGCACTGAGACCACCTGAACATGCTCGTTCTCAAAGTCGAGCTTGTAGTGCGTGGGCGCGACCTTGGTGGGATCTTGCGCGAGGGACTTCCCACTTAGCGTCAGTTGCATCGCGAATACGGCGAGCACCATCCAGAAGCCTCGTTTAGCAGGCATAAATCCCACCTCATTTGTCGTTTTCTGAGAAGACCATAACCCCGCGTCACCGTACTATCCGGCCGGAAGCACTGTCAATTCACCATGGGACAGTGGACGTCCGTGTGCAGGCGAGCGCGCCGGACCAGTTCGGGGCGGTGAGGCGAGTGGTGTTTTGGAAAGACCGGGGGTCAAGATTCGGGCGGGAAGATGGCGTCGCGCCAGGCGGGAGTGCCGATGAGCAGAACGAGGTCGGCGGGCGACGGCGCGGGGCAGGCGGAGGCGGAATAGAACTTGAGAAGGTCTTTGGCGATGCGAGCGGCGGCGGGGGAGAAGTAGAAGTCGTGGGTGAGGGTGTCGACACCGGAGAACATGGCGGCGTCGCTGGGCCAGCGGTTGGCGAGGAAGACGGTCTCGAATGCCTGCTGCAGTTCCATGTGCTTGCGGGCAATGACGTCTTCGTCGGAGAGAACGATGCGATACCAGGAGCTCACGGAGAGGCAGCTTATACGGGGAGCGGCGAAGTGTCGAGAGCATAAAGGGGAGCGCACGACTACGGAAGGGGAGGAATCTACCAGTGGAGTAGTAGAGGGCGGGAGCGGAGAGGGAAAGATTGAAAGTGGCGTGGAAGTAGAGCGCTTTGCATCACAGCGCTCGGATGACAGATTTTTTTACCGAGCGAGTATTGAGTCCCAAGTGCTGGTGAAGAGTTACGAGCAAGGGTCTGAATTGATCTTTCGGACAGAGGTGTCCGCATCACACGAGGTTCGAGGGCGAGTATGGCCGGTGGCCCCCCGGCCTTCCCGCAAGCGCGACCGTCGGGCTAGTTTTCCACGACAGTCGCGGATTTCTTCGCTACTTTGTGGTCTTGGCGCAGGGCGCGAGCGACATCACCGAGGGGGATCTCGACCTTCTTGGGCGCGAATTCCCAGAGCGGGCGCTCGCCGTGAGCGGAGACGTTGACGGACGTCCCGAGAAGGCTCTGCTCAGTGAGCAGGCTTTGATGATCCGCGTGCCTGGGATGGGTGGGTACCGCGACGGGCATGGGTTCAGCACTCAGAACGGCCGCGCCGGCGACACTCTGTCCGAAGGCCGCGGTGGCACACATCACACAGAACAAAAAGAAAACAGTCTTCATGGAAATCTCTCCGTGCGAGGGTGGCGGCTGGCTGTCTCTCTGGAAGCGGCGCGCTGGCCGGCGCGACCGGGAGCCGAGTAAAGCTGAGAGAGCGAGGGCATCGTCATTCCTCGATCGAGAGAGGAGCAAAACCTGGGCCAAAGTTTCTGCACTCAGAAACATGTGTTTTGCGCAGGGACCGGCTGTGAGTCGGCAATTGTTTGCACAATTGTGGAGAGGCAGGGAGAAGTGTGTTAGGGCGGATTACCCGGTTACTTTGGGGAGTTACTGGGGAAGGCGGAGGTTAGGTCTTAGGTCTGGGTGTGAGGTCTTGAGTGTGACGTGTGAGGTCTTGAGTGTAGGTCTCGGGGCTGGCTGGAGGCTCGAGTGGAGGCATAAGCCCCGGAGTGCTGTAGAGGGTTTTGTTTGGTGGCGTTAAACCCAGCGTGTTGCTGAGAAGGCGTTGCCAACCTTCTTCTTATAGAGCTGGTAGCCGCGAGGGGTGAGGCGGACGACGCCGCGAACTTCCTCTTCGACGTAGCCTTCGTTTCGGAGCTCGGCGACCATCTGACGAGCGGCGGCAGAGTCAATGGTAGGTTGCGGGAGCTGTACAAATTGCCCAGGATTCTCTTCGTAGCGTTCGGCCAGATCGACGATGATGTCATCGCACAACGCAGTTTCTAACATGGGTGGCTCCGACACAGTGGATAGTACGGTCGGAGGGACAGAGGCGGAATGGCTCTTCGGTGGTAGGAAGGTCATTACCTCGGTACATGTACCCGATTGGGTACCGAGGTTTTTTGAGGGAGTTGCGAGCGAGTACCGAGTTTGCGAGTCGCTAGCTATAAGCCCTTTACCCGCGAATGACGAAAAAAAGGGCCGAAGGGTGAAGACAGGCGAGGGCAGGATGCCCTCGCGCCAGCCGGCGAGACGCCGGCACTACGAGGGGTGGGGCAAGAGTCCGCGTGGTGCGAGCAGGACACGAACGAACGAAAGGTCTCCTTCGACTTTGCTTAGGGCAGGCTCTCGACTGCGTTCGGCTGCGCCTGACTCCGCTCGGGATGACGGGGAAATAGGATGACAGAGGAATTCAGGATGACGATCCGTTCTGGTGGCGGCGCGAGGGAAGGTGCGGGGCGAATGCGTAGTTCAGTTGCACGGCGACGATGAAGGCGATGCTCCAGTAGGTGCCGATCACGCAGAGCAGAGCGCCGAAGGCGTAGAGGGCCTGGGCGATGAGGATGCGTCTTTGGATCGCGGAGTGGACGTCGCAGGAGATGTCGGGTTTGAGGAGCTGATTTTCGAGAGCGCAGGTCCAACTGAAGTAGAGGGTGAGGCCGAGCAGAAGAATGTTGAGCCAGTAGACAAGGAGGGCGGTGCGGTAGGCGGTGAACTCGGCGAGCAATGCAGTCGAGAAGGGAACCAGCGAGACGACGCCGAGGAAGGCGATGTGGATCCAGGAGAGGCTGCGGTCGGAGCGTTCGAGATGGTTGAGTTGCGTTTGCTGTCCGACCCAGAAGATGCCGAGGGTGAGGACGCTCATGGCGAACATCAGCAGGCGCGGGGCGAGCGCGAGGAATGCGTGGGCGAGGTCGCGTTCGCTGTGGATGGCTTCCGTGGCGGGGACCTTGAGGTCGAGGACGAGCAGGGTCATGGCGACGGCGAAGATGCCGTCGCTGAGGGCGGCGAGGCGTTCGGCGCTTTGTCCGGCGATGCGGTTGTAGTCGAGGGGCATCTTGGGAGCGATCGGAGCGATTTTACATGGTGAGCGAACGAGGGCTGAGTGGCGAGTTCCGAGTTGCGAGACAAGCTTTTAACCGCAAAGGACGCAAAGAGAGGCCGCGAAGGGCGCAAAGAAAAGCTGGCAAGGAAGTTTCAAGTTTCGAGTGGATGGCGCGACCTTCAGGCGTCACGAGAAGAAATTTACTGGCTTTGGAAAAGACTTTGACCGCAAAGGGCGCGAAGAAAATCGCGAGTCTACGCAAAAAGCGCGTTAGGGGGAGGGCGCCCAGGTTAGCGTCCAAAGAGCGGACGCTAACCTGGGGCACCAAGGTGCGGAGTTGCGCTCCGCGGGGCAGACGAGGGCGTCTGCCCCCACGTGGTTCGTGGAATCCCACCCTAACGCAAAGAACGCGTTAAGGGTGGGGCACCCGGCGGTTGCGAGAATCCCACCCTTAGGCTAGTTTCCGGCGGCGGCTTTCTTCGTTGACGCTTTCTCGGCGGTCTTTTTTGTTGCTGCTTTTGTTCCGGCGAGTTCGTCGGCCAGGGCGGGCGCATTGTAGATCGTGCGCAACGCCTCCTGGATGCCACGCGAGTCGACGTGGACGGCGCGAGCCTGCTTGTCGTTATAGGCGAAGTTCCAGGCGAGCGACTGGATGTTGCCGTCGAAGATGATGCCGACGACCTCGCCCTTCGTATTCACCGTCGGACTGCCGGAGTTGCCGCCGATGATGTCGGCGGTGGAGACGTAGTTGAGCGGCGTGGAGAGCTTGAGCTTTGACTTGGCGTTCATCCAGCTGGCGGGAAGCTGGTAGGGCGGCTTGCTGTCGTGCTCGGCGGCATGTTCGAAGGCTCCGCCCAGGGGGGTGAAGTAGGGAATCTTCTTGCCGTTTTCTTCGTAGCCTTTCACGGCGCCGTAGCTGAGACGGAGGGTGAACGTGGCGTCGGGTGGCTGATTAAAGCCGCTGGTGGCGAAGCGGGTTTTGGCGATGGCGGCACCGTCGCGGCGCTCGACGGCGTCGACTTTGTCGTCATATTGCTGGCGGATGGCGCGGGCGTCGGGATCGATGGCACGCATCAGCACGATGAGCGGGTCGGTGGACACCTGTACGGCGGAAGGGCCGCCTTCGTAGAGCTGCTTGCGGACGGCGATGTCTTCAAGCTTGGTGTTGGCGATGAGGTCTTTGGCAGCGTCTTCCGGCGATTTGCCGTTGAGGGCTTTCTGGACGTCCGGATTGTCGGCGCCAAGGGCGTCGCGCAACTGGGCGAGCGAGTCGGCGAGTGTAAGGGTCTCGAGAGATTTGTAGATCGGTGCTGACGAGAATAGTTCCTGTTCCAACGACGGCAGGGCGGAGTCGCGATACTCTCGCAGGCGAACGTCATTGGGTTTGGTTTTTTCTTCCGTGGCTCGCACGATCCAGCGGGCGTAGTAGGCCAGTTCTGAGTTGAAACCGCGGCTTCGCTCCAGATAACTCAGGGGCTGATAGATGTCGCGCTGGAGCTTCACGGTTCCGGCGATTTCTTCCCATGGATTGGCGGCGTTTTTGTTTTTCGGATCAGCCAAGAATGCGGCTTCGAGCTTGGCTTCTTCGGCTTTCTTGGCGGCCATGACGTCGTCGTTGAGACCCTCCAGATATCCGGTGATGGCTTTGAAGGAGTTCTGGTAGCCGAAGACATCTTCCTTGGCAATGCGGGCGTTCTCTTCCGATTGCGCGCTGAAATTGAGCAGCAGGGCGATGCGGCGCTTGTAGGTTTCGAGGCGGGCGGGATAGTCGAGATCTTTCAAGAATTCAAGCTGGGCGACGGTGCGAAGGCGTCCCGTGGAGCCGGGGTGTCCGGAAACGAAGATGAGCTCGTTGTCCTTGACGCCGTCCCTGGACCAGCGCAGGTGGTGCTCGATGTGCGCGGGCTTGTCGTTCTCGTAGACGCGAAAGAAGGTGATGTCGAGGTCGTAGCGGGGATAGGTGAAGTTGTCGGGATCGCCGCCGAAGAAGGCTGCGTCGAATTCGGGCGCGAAGACGAGGCGGACGTCGGTGTACTTCTTATACTTGTAGAGGCTGTAGACCTCTCCGGAGTAGAAGGTGATGACATCGCAGCGGAGGCCGGAGGTGGCGGAGCAATCCTTTTCGATCTGCGCCATGGCGGCGCGCTGGGCGTGGCCGGCGTCGGCGGTGGACATTTCGGGCTTGACGGCGTCTTTCACTTTGGCGGTGACGTCGTCAATGCCGACTAACTGGTTGAGTTCGAGGTCGGGGCACTTGGCTTCCTCGGCCTGGGTTTTGGCGTAGTAGCCTTCCTTGATGTAGTCGTGGCCGTTGGTGGAAAGCTGCTGGACGCATAGGGCGCCAACGTGATGGTTGGTGAAGGTAAGTCCGTCGGCGGAGACGAAGGAGCCGGAGCCGCCGTTGTTGAAGCGGACCGAGGAGAGACGGACGTGGTCCAGCCACGCCTGCGTGGGCTCGAATCCGTACTTGGATTTGACTTTGTCTTTCGGGAAAGCATTGTAGAGCCACATGCCCTCGTCAGCGAGGGCGAGGGTGCTAAGGGCGAGGAACAGCGCAGCAAGAAAAAGAAAAAGGACGCGTTTCATGAAGGACTCCGAGCATAAGAATGCGGGCGCGGGCACAGGCTCGCGCGGGATATGGGAGCAAACATTTTAGTGTACGTCGGGGCGGCAGCGCGAAACAAAGGGTAGTGGTACAGTTTGCACCTGCGCGGCGGGGTCGTGGCGCCCGCTGGGGTGATCCCTGGAGGCAAGCATGAAGGCATCTGTCTTTTATCGAATCGCTGCTGTTCTTCTGCTGCTTTTCGCGATAGGACATACACTCGGCTTTCGCCAGTCTGATCCCGCGTGGGGAGTGGATGCCCTTCTAGGCTCCATGCGGTCGATTCACTTTGACGTGCAGGGGTTCAACCGCACGTATTGGGACCTCTTTCTGGCTGCCGGATTTTCTGTCGGCGTATTTTTTCTATTCTCGGCGATCCTGGCATGGCAGCTGGGTGGCCTCCCGGCAGAGACTTTGGGGCGAATGCGCGGCATCGCGTGGACGTTCGCCCTGTGCTTTGCCGCAATCACGGTGGTGAGCTGGAGACACCTCTTTCTCCTGCCCATCGCTTTCTCAATCGTAGTTACCTTGTGTTTGGCTGCGGCGGCATGGCTTTCGGCGAAGCAGGCTCCCGGAGCCCCATAGCGAGATGACCGAACTCCAATCGCACTGCTGCCCGATGGTGGGAGCGGTTGGAAAGTGGCCCAATTTGGGATATAACAAGAGGTTGCGGAATCCCGCGTTCGCGTTCAATCCTCCGTGGGCCACAACGAATCCCAGCGCAACTGCGAGGGAGCATGTCGACCGTAACCCACGCCCCAAAGGGACTCGAAGGTGTTGTTGCCACTACATCGAGCATTTGCTACATCGATGGCGATCAGGGCGTTCTAGCCTATCGCGGCATTGATATCCACGATCTCGCCGATCACTCCAATTTTGAAGAGACGTGCTACCTGCTGTGGTTTGGGCGTTTGCCCAAGCGCAACGAGCTGCGGGAACTGCGCGAGCGGCTGGCAGAAGAGCGCAAGCTGGATGCGTCCATCATTAACCTGCTGCGGGTTGCACCCAAGCACGCGCTGCCCATGGACGTGCTGCGCACGGCGGTTTCGGCGCTGTCGTTTTACGATCCCGAGTTCCAGAAGAACGATCACGATGCGAATGTGCACAAGGCGATCCGGTTGACCTCGCAGATCGCGATGATCGTGGCGGCGTATGACCGCATCCGGAAAGGGAAGCCGGTGGTGGAACCGGACCGGACCCTGTCGCATGCGGCGAACTTCCTGCTGATGCTGACGGGGACGGCGCCATCGCAGACGGCGGAGCGGGCGCTCGATATTGCGCTGATTTTGCATGCCGACCATGAGCTGAACGCGTCGACGTTTGCGGCTCGCGTGACGGCGGCAACGCTGTCGGATATGCATTCGGCGATTACGTCGGCAATTGGGGCGCTGAAGGGGCCGTTGCACGGCGGCGCGAACGAGGCGGTGTTCCACATCCTGATGGCGATCGACCGGGATGGGGCGGATCCGGTGGAGTTCATCAAGGGCATGCTGGCGCAGAAGAAGAAGGTGCCAGGCTTCGGACATCGCGTATACCACACGGAAGATCCGCGGGCGACGCACCTGCGCAAGATGTCGCGTGATCTGGGAGAGTCGAGCGGGGAGCCGAAGTGGTTCGAGATCTCTAACAAGATCGAGGGATTCGTGAAAGGCGACAAGAAGCTGAACGCGAACGTGGATTTCTATTCGGCTTCGACCTATCACACTTTGGGGATCGAGGTAGACCTGTTCACGCCGGTGTTCGCGGTGTCGAGAATTGCGGGCTGGTCGGCGCACGTGATCGAGCAACTCGATGACAATCGGCTGATCCGTCCGCGCGCGGACTATGTTGGACCGGTGTATCCGTCGAAATACGTGCCGATGGAGAAAAGATAGCCGCGAGGGCAAGTTAAGGCAGTCGCGAGAATCCGTAGAGGCGTTGAGAAAAGCTCTTAACCGCAAAGAACGCAAAGAAAATCCGCAAAGGTCGCAAAGAAGAACCCGTTGCGAGTCTGAACGAGTATGGCGTTGCGAGTCTGAAGACGTCTCGCGTCGCGAGTGCCGAGTAATCCCTATTCACTAGAATCGAGATCACAAGCAACTCACAAGACTGGGTGCGCTCCGGCGTTCTGAGCTGCGAAGCTGCGCTCCGGCGAGCGGACGAGGGTCCTTCCCCACGTCGTTCGGGCGGGCCCGCCCAACGCAAAAAAGCGCGTGAATGACCGGGAGCATCACGCGAAAGGTCGTAATACGAGGTTTATGACCAAGGTAATGGCACGTCTACGAGGCTTTACGGAGTCTTTACAACGGACAGAAGTGTCTGTTTTTGCAACGGCTGCCGAGGACGCGTGTTGAGGGGGCGCGGAGGTAACTAGACCTTTGGTACTTGAGGACGTGTCCTGCTGTTAATAGGCTGCAGTTATGGCAGTTGCGTCTGTGTGAGGGGAAGACGCCCCGGTTGGAGTCCGGGATCGAGGGTTTATCCGAAACACGACACTTGCCGCCATAGCGGGGCTTCTGAGGGGGAGTTCAGCTAACTCTGATGTTCACCTTTATGTAGCGGTGAACGCTCTGAGGTGCGGAAAATGAAGACGACTAAAACAGCAGCTGCGTTCGCATTCTGCCTGGTGCTGTGGACGATCTCGGCAGCAGGGCAGTCAGGATACCAGGTCATCACCGTCAACGACGGCGGCACGATCACCGGTACCGTGAAATGGTCAGGGCCGTTACCGAAGATCGCGGCGATTCCGATTAATAAAGATCCGGAAGTCTGCGATCCTCAATCACAGAAGAAGCGAGACCTGGAGCGGTTGGTGGTGGGGTCCAACGGGGGAGTCGCCAACACCGTTGTGTTCCTGAAGGATATTTCCAAGGGCAAGGCGATGGACCTGCCGGAGGAACATCAGTTTCTGAATCAGAAGACATGCCGCTACGAGCCGCATTTGCTGCTGGTTCCGGTGGAGGGTACGCTGCGGATCAAGAGCAGCGACCCGCTTTTGCACACGGTGCACATGTCGGGAGCGTCGGATTACAACCTGCCATTTCCTTTCGCAAACCAGACGGTCAGCCGCACGATGAACCGCAACGGACTCGTCGACCTGCGGTGCAATGCGGGACATGTGTGGATGAATGCGGAGATGCTGGTGGTGACACATCCGTATTATGCGGTCACCGATGCGGACGGCAATTTCCGGCTCACGAACGTGCCCGCGGGCGATTACGAGATCGAGGCCTGGCATGAGGGATGGAAGGTAGTGGGCGAGGGCGCAGTCTACGACGTGATGACGCAGATGCGTGTGCAACGCCCGGTGTTTTCGGATCCGGTGGAGTGGACGAAGAAGGTTTCCGTGTCGGCCAGCGGCACGGCCAGTGTGAACTTTGTAATCTCGGATAAGCGGCCGGAGATGGCCGCTAACCGGTAGTTTTGAGGGGGCGGCGCCCGCCGCCCGATGAACATCCGCGCCCGGCGGATCTTGGAGCGGGGTACCCAGCGGAAGCAAAATCAAAAGCCCGCGCACAAGAGCGTGCGCGCCACACGGCTCGTTGAAATGCGGGCATGCGCACCATACACGGTAGAATAGATGGGTGGGGCTGACGTCCATGCGGCGGGTGTATTTCGACAATAGCGCGACGACTCCGGTGCTGCCCGAGGTCTTTGAGGCCATGCGGCCATACTTCGGGGAGCAGTTCGGCAATGCCTCGTCGATCCACCACCACGGACAGGAGACGCGCGGGGCAGTGGAGCGAGCGCGCGAGTCGGTCGCGGCCCTGCTGGGATGCCGGGCATCGGAAGTTGTGTTTACGAGTGGGGGAACGGAGGCGGATAACCTCGCGATTTTTGGAATTGCCGGAGAAGGGGATCACGTCATCACGTCGACCGTCGAACATCACGCGGTGCTCAACGCGTGCAAGGAACTCGAGTCGGAAGGGTGTGAGGTCACGTACTTGTCGGTGGATGGGCGCGGGTGCGTGGATCCGGGGGATGTGCGGCGGGCGCTGCGGCCTTCGACGAAACTGATCACAATCATGATGGCGAACAATGAGACCGGAGTGCTGCAGCCGGTGGAGGAGATCGGGAAAATCGTGGCGGAGGCGGAGGTCTACTTTCACACGGACGCGGTGCAGGCGGCGGGGAAGGTTCCGGTGGATGTGAAGAGCATCGGATGCGATTTGATGGCGATTTCTGGGCACAAACTCCACGGGCCGCAGGGAGTGGGAGCGTTGTACGTTCGCAAGGGGACCGAGCTTCATCCGATGCTGTATGGCGGGCGGCACGAGCGGTCGCGGCGCGCGGGGACGGAGAATGTGCCGGGTATCGTCGGGCTCGGGGAGGCGGCAGAGCTGGCGCGGGCGGGTTTAGCGAAGGGTGAGGATCAGAAGCTGGCAGCGATGCGCGATCGGATCGAGCGGGCGCTGTTGCAGATCGAGTGCTCGGCCGTGAACGGAGATGGTGCGGCGCGGGTTCCGAACATTGCGAATCTTCGCTTTGATGCGCTGGAGGGTGAGGCGCTGGTGATTGCGCTGGATCTGAAGGGGCTGGCGGTGTCGACGGGCGCGGCGTGCTCGTCGGGCGCGATTGAGCCGTCGCATGTGTTGCTGGCGATGGGGGCGACGGCGGATCGGGCGCGGGCGAGCATCCGGATCAGCCTGGGAAAGCAGAATACGGACGAAGAGGTCGATTTAGCGATTGGGTTGATTCCGGAGACGGTGGCGCGGTTGCGGGAGTTGTCGCCGGTGTGGAAGGCAGCAGTCAGCACTTAGCAATTAGCACTCAGCAAATGGCACTTAGCAATTAACACTTAGCGTTCAGCACTCAGCCGATTCCTGATTGGATCGTGCGGACGACGGGACTCGCAATTGAAAAGCATGGATGTAAAGACCATAGCGGTAGCGATGTCGGGCGGGGTGGATTCCTCGACGGTGGCGGCGATGCTGCGCGCGGAGGGGAACAACGTCATCGGCCTGACGATGCAGCTGTGGAACCAGCGCCGGCTGGCGGGGCGCGAGGGCATGCCGGAGCAGGTGCAGGGGCGTTGTTGCTCGCTGGACGATGTGTACGACGCACGGCGGGTAGCGCAGACGATCGGGATTCCGTATTACGTGGTGAATCATGAAGAGCGATTTGAGCGCGAGGTGGTGCGGCCATTCGTCGAGGAGTATCTGTCGGGGCGGACGCCGATCCCGTGCAGCCTGTGCAACAACCATCTGAAGTTTGATCAGCTGCTGATCGTGGCGCGACAGATTGGCGCGGACACGCTGGCGACTGGTCACTACGCGCGCGTGGAGTATGACGAGCAGCGCGGACGGTGGCTGTTGAAGCGTCCGGTGGATCACTCGAAGGATCAGACGTATTTTCTGTTCGGGCTGACGCAGGAGCAGCTGAGCCGGACGATTTTTCCGCTCGGGGGAATGACGAAGCCGGAGGTGCGCGAACTGGCGCGGGCACACGGGCTGGCGATCGCGGAGAAGCCGGATTCGCAGGAAATCTGCTTTGTGCCGGGCGGGGATTACAAGCGCTTTCTGGATGCGTACCTGGCGGAGCAGGGCGAGTCGTTGCCGGATACGTCGGGCGAGCTAGTGACGAGCGATGGCCGAGTGATCGGCGAACACGAGGGGATTCATAACTTCACTGTGGGTCAGCGGAAGGGACTGGGCGTGGCGACGGGGTCGCCGCTGTACGTGATCCAGATCAAGGGCGACGCGGGGCAGGTGGTGGTGGGTGGCAGCGAGGAACTGTACTCGAAGACGCTGCGCGCAAAGCGCGTGAATCTGATTTCGGTCGCGGGGATCAAGGAGCCGATGCGGGTGGCTGTGAAGATTCGGCATCGGCACGAGCCGGCGGCCGCGACGCTGGAGCGCTCGGGCGAGGGTGAAGTGGTGATGACATTCGATGAGGCGCAGCGGGCGGTTACGCCAGGGCAGGCGGCAGTGTTTTACGATGGAGATGAGGTGGTGGGGGGCGGGTGGATTGGGTGAGGGAGGAGCGGCGGGCCTTAAGAGCGGAGAGCGAGACGCTCTCCGGGCAGCCGGCGGGACGCCGGCGCTACAGTTAGCGGAGCTTCGCTCCGCCGGACAGCCGGGGGCGGCTGTCCCCACGTGGCTCGCGGTGCTTCTTGAACCCGTTTCCCTCAGATAGGCTGTCACTTAAACCAACAGAATATAATCGCGGGACCTTATGGCGTCCGCTCAGCCCCCGAGTCTCGCGCGCACGAGTGTTCCGGAGGAGCGGGCGCCGTTCTGGGTGCGCGAGTCGCGGCATATCCGGCAGGGGCTGAAGACGGGAATTGCCGGGCTGATCGCGTATGCGATCTACATGGCGTTTCACTTGCCCGAAGGCTACTGGGCGGTCTTCACCGCGCTGGTGGTGACGCAGGCGAATCTGGGCGCGTCGTGGAAGGCGGCGCTGTATCGGACGGCGGGCTCGACGGCGGGAGCGTTTGCAGCGGCGCTGGTCACGCCGGTGATTGGCATGGGGCCGGTGCGGACGGGGCTGATCCTGTTCGGGCTGTCGGCGCTGTTTGCGTTTCTGACGACGATTCATCCGAGTTTCAGCGCGGCGGGATTCACGGCGGCGCTGGTGTTGCTGCTGGGGTCGCAGATCCAGCCATGGCATCTGGCGTGGTTGCGTGTGCTGTACACGGTGCTAGGAGCGGTGATCGCGTTTCTGGTGGGAGTGCTGGTGTGGCCGGTGCGGGCGCGGGATCACCTGCGCACCGAGATCGCGGATTTCCTGGAGAGTTCTGGGCGGTTGTACCGGACGATTACCGATGCCAACGAGCGAGAAAGCTGCGGCGATGAACAGTTCGAACGACTGCGTGAAGCGGTTCCCCACGGTCGGACCCGGGTGAGCGACGCTCTGGATGAGGCGCGCAGCGAGCCATCGTTCAGCCGCTTCAACGATGCGCCGTACACGGCCGCCGTGCAGGAACTCGATCACTTGAAGCAGCGGCTGCTGGCGATGTGCCGCGATACTGATCTGTACTCCCATGCGTCGGTGGTGCGGACACTGGTTCCCGAGTTGAAGGTGCTGACAGACGAGACCGCACGAGCCCTCGCCGGCCTGGCTGCAAGCGTACGCGACGGACGGAGCGAATTCGATGTGTCGGGCTTGAATGAGGCCGAGCAGACGCTGGATCGGCGGTTGCAGCAGTTGCGGGATGCGCGGGTGACGTCGCCGTTCAGCCTGGATCGGATGCTTCCGTTCTGGTCGTTCTTATTTAATCTCAAAGAAATTTCGGGGAGCCTCCGGCTGGTAAAGGAGAGCTTGGGAAAGCTTTCGTAGAGCTTTGGTGAGATTCTTTGGAAAGAGCGAAAAGACTTTAACCGCAAAGGGCGCAAAGGAGGGCCGCGAACGAAGTTTCAAGTTTCAAAGTTTCAAGTTTCGAGTGGGTGGCGCCACCTTCATGCGTCACGAGTAGAAATTCAGTGGTTTGAGAAAAGACTTTAACCGCGAAGGGCGCAAAGAAAGGTCGCAAAGGGCGCAAAGAAAGGTCGCAAAGGGCGCAAAGGAGAGCTTGCCAAGAAGTCTCAAGATCGCGGGTGATGGCACCGACGTCCGCCCCCACGCGCATCGTGGGGATGCCGGCGCTGCTGATTTGGGCCGAGGATTAGATGAACAGTTCGTCCTGAGGAACGCCCACTCCATCGCCGCGCTGACGACGGCGGCGCCCGAGGAAATATTCGAGTCCGGCACTGAGGCCGGTCATGAGACCGGAAAGCTGACGGATCGGCGAGACGACGGTTTTGTGGACCATATCGCTGGTTTCCTCGACGCGATCCATGGTGCGGGTGACGAGTTCATCGGCGCGAATGACCTGAAGGCGGGTGCGATCGACGATGTCGGAGACGGTGACATCGAGACGCTCCATTTGCGCGCGCGCCATGCGAGCGGACTCGTCGACGTTGGTGACGATTTCGCTGATGCGCGGGCGCAATTCCGTCAGCATCGATTGAGCGTTCTCAATGGTGGGAATGGCCTTCGTTTTGACTTCGGTCGCGAGCGACTCCACGCGCCGCGTCGTTTTGAGGACAGTTACGAACAGGGCGACCAAAATGCAAGCCTGAATGACCACGGCGACGGCAGTCGCGATAATAAACATCGAAACGTAAGTTGGCATAACCATGACCTCCGCTCCGGTCAAGCGTGACGGATCCGCGGAGCAGCGTCGAGCGCGCTACAGGTTCTTGGCGGCTGCGTTATCGTCGGAAGTGGCCTGATGGTAGGCCTGACGACCGGCGTCATACGCGGCGCGGAACTGATCTTTCTGCTGGCCCAGAGCGTCGCGGCCCTTATCCACCCATTCGGAAGCCTGGGAGCGCGCCTGGCGCGCCCGCTCGCGGACATACTCCCGGCCTTCATCAGCCTTGGAGCGTAGTGCCTCGCGAGTCTCGTTTCCGGAGCGGGGAGCGTAGAGAACGCCGACCACGGCGCCGACTCCCAAACCCGCTAAAAACCAGAGGAAACTGTTGCTATTACTGTCCGACATGTTCTTCCTCCTCACTATATCTTATCCTCGGATGGTAGCACCCGTACCCCGGAAAAACAATTGAGAGGCGGCGGGAGAAGGATGTAGAGGGCACGATAAAGACCCGGAAATACGCATTCCGCGCGCACTTGTAGAGGGGCGGGAGTAGCGAGACAATGTGGCGGGAAGGCAGGGCAACATGTCCGACCGAAAATACCGTCAACACGGATACCAAGATAGCGGGGACAAACCGCAACAGAAGTCCGGAGAGAGACCAGCGCGCAAGGATACGTTCGGGCCGCGGCCGCTGCAGATGCCGGCGAAGCGCACGGTGTCGCGCTGCTCGCAATGTGGCACGATCCTGCCGAATCTGGGGGAAATGCCGGAGACGTGTCCGAAGTGCGGGTTTGAACTGCACTCCTGCAAGCAGTGCATGTACTTCGACCCGTCGAGCCGCTTCGAATGCATGCAGACGATTCCGGAGCGCATCCCGCGCAAGGACGTGAAGAACCGCTGCACGTTTTACGCGATCCGGGTCACCACCGAAAAAGAGACGACGACCCCAGTAAGCGCCAAGCCCTCCGACGCGCGCGCGGCGTTTGACAATCTTTTCAAGAAGTAGCGTCTATTCGAATGGCGCGTTCATCCGTCCATGCGGCAGTGCCGCGCCCGGAACGGCAAAGAGCGCCTTCAGAAAAGTCTTAAAACTCAGTGAGGTGCAGAGGGCTTCGCAGAGAACGCGGAGAAAAGCTCTTCACCCATAAAGAACGCAAAGAAGACCTGCGAAGGACGGAAAGAAAAGCCTCACTCTAACGCAAGGGTAGAGGGCGCCCGCTTTCGATGCCAGCCGCGCATCCAGGCATAGGACCACGGGCGTGGGCGCCCGCGCCACGCGACAAGAATCCACAAAAGACTTGATCAGGGTTTCATGGTAGGGCGGAGGAGGACTTCGCTCACGAAGGATTGGGGAGCCTGGGTCACAAGCATGGCGACCACTTGGGCAATGTCATCGGGTTGCAGCATGCGGGACGGGTCTTTGCCGGTATGGGGCGAAAGATCGGTGTGCGTGGAGCCGGGGCAAATGACCGATACACGGATATTGTACGGGCGCAATTCTTCCGCAACCGAGATGGTCAGGCCATTCAATCCCCACTTGGAGGCGGCGTAGGCGGCGCCTTTGGGCAGGGGATTTTTACCGGCGAGGGAAGAGATGTTGATGATGTGGCCGCTTTTCGCGCGGATCATCGCCGGAGCGAAGGCGCGAATCATGTAATACACGCCGCGCAGGTTGGTATTGAGGATCTCATCCCAGGCCTTCGGTGTCAGTTCATGTAATGGGAGGGAGAATCCACCGATACCAGCATTGTTCACGAGGATGTCGATCCGGCCGAAGCGGGCTTCGACTTCCCGTGCGAGGGTCTCGACCGACGCAAGCAGCGTGACGTCGCATTCGAGCGCTGCGGCCGAATGGCCATCCTGATTGATAGTCCGAGCGGTTTCTTCTAGGTGCGCGCGATTGCGAGCGCAGAGGATGGTGGAGGCGCCGAGTCCAGCGAGCTTGCGCGCGATGGCGGCACCGATTCCGCGTCCGGCGCCGGTTACAACCACGACCTGGTTGGTTAAGGGCTTCGTAGAATCGCCCACGTGTACCACCTTTGTGCCATGAACTTGTGCTCGGGAGAACCATCCAGCAGTGCCGGACCCGGCATCTTAACAAGAAAGGAGGCTCGGGTCAGTTTAGCGGCTTGCCATATAGCGGAGTGGATACTTATAATCCGCTCACCGGAAACGCACCTTGGCGGCCATCCATCTACAGGTGAAGCGTTGGGTAGGTTCCGGAGCTGCGGCACGGGCGCGGAGTACGCCTGTGTACGGACGTGGCGTGCGGCATGGATGCCGAGCAGGAAGACGTCGCTGATTTTCCCGAGAACTCAAGGAGCCATTCGAATGAACAAGATTCTACTGACGGTTGTGCTGGGTACTGCTGTTGCTGCGGTGGCACAAGATGCCGCACAGCCGCAGGCGCAACCGGCCGCGCCACAATCCGCGCCGCAAGGTGCGCCACAGCAGAAGAAAGAGATCAAAGACCCCGCTGAGTACAACGCCTACATGGGGGCGGTGGGGCAGCAGGATCCGACGGCCAAGATCAGCGGCCTGGAAGCATTCCTGACGCAGTATCCCAACAGCGTGATGAAAGAGGACGCGCTGGAAACGCTGATGGGCGCCTACCAGGCAAAGGGAGACGTCGCGAAGATGGGCGACACGGCGCAACGGCTGCTGCAGGCAAATCCGAACAACATCAAGGCGCTGGCGATTGTTACTTACAGCAAACTGGCGACGAATAATCTGGCCGAAGCGGATCAGAATGGACAAAAGTGTCTGGATGCTCTTCCGAATGCTCCCAAGCCGGACAATATTCCAGCGGATGAATGGGAAAAGACGAAGACGCAAATCGGAGGCATTTGCTATCGCGCGGTTGGCTTGGCTGCTTTGAATAACAAAGATTATCCGAAAGCCGTGACCGCGCTGCACAAGGCGGTGGAAGGGGCTCCGAACGACGTCAACGTGATCTATCCGCTCTCGCAGGCGTACCTGAAGCAAACGCCGCCTGATACTTTGAACGGTTTGTGGTTCACGGCACGGGCGGCGGGGCTGGCACCGACGCCGCAGGGCCAGCAGCAGATCGAGAAGTACGGCGCTTCGGTGTATCGGAAGTATCACGGTTCGGACCAGGGTTGGACCGACCTGTTGGCGCAGGCGAAGAGTACGCCGTTCCCGCCTCCGGACCTGGCGCAGAAGTACACGCAATATGTTCCTCCCACGCCTGCCGATCAGGCAGCGGATCTTGTGAAGACGAAGAAGGTCGAAGAGATGAGTTTCGCGGAGTGGGAGCTTGTGCTCTCCGAGGGCAAGCCCGAGGATGTAGACAAGGTGTGGAGCGCGCTGAAAGGAAAGCCGCTGCAGATGGTGGCGCAGGTGATGGAAATCACTTCGCCGACCAACCTGAAGCTGGCGGGCAGCTCCGACGACATCGAGGCGAAGAAGCCGGACATCGATCTGACGATGAAAGCGGCTCTTCCCGCTCGGCTAGTGCCGAAGGTGGGTGCGGACTTCCAGTTTGAAGGGACGCCGGTCTCGTACGTGCCCAAGCCTTTCGTGATGACCATGAACGATGGAGCAGTTCTGCAAGCCAAGGCGCCTGCGGGCGCGAAGAAGCCTCCGGTTCACAAGAAGACGACGCAATAGTTCGAGAAACCCGGTTGAAGGACGAAAGGCAGCCATGCGGCTGCCTTTTTTGTTGTAGCTCTGCCTCCGGGTTACGACTTACAGAAAAGCTTTTAACGGCAAAGATCGCAAAGAAGAGCTGCAACGGACGCCAGGTAGTACCGAGTCGCGAGTTGCGAGACCCGAGTGACCCCACATCTTTGACGTGCAACTCGAACGGTTAGACATCCGTCGGGAGAAAATCTTAAAACGCGGAGAGCAGAGAGAACGTCCGTAGAGACCGCAAAGAAAAGCTTTTAAGCGCAAAGGGCGCGAATAAAAGCCGCAAGATCGCTCCAAAGCGCCTAAGTAGGTTGAAGGCTGCCGGCGCTTAACGAACAGCCTTCTTTTCCAAGGGGACGGGGCGGGCGCTGCGCGGTGGGCGACGGGCTCCGTCGCGGAGCAGGCGAACGTCGATTTTGAGTTCAGCGAGGGTACGGCTCAGGGTGTTTCGGTGCATGCCCAGTTCGCGGGCGGCGCGGCACTGGTTGCCCTTGTTCTCCTGGAGAACAGTCAGGATGAAGCGCTTTTTGAATTCGCGGACAGCCTCGGAGTAAAGGATGTTGCTTTTGTACATCTGCATGATGAGGGCTTCTAGTTGATCCTTCACGGGCTCTCTCTTTCTCTGGCAAAAACGTCAGTATGAGCAGCATCGGACCTAAGCTACTGTGCAGGCTTCGCGGCCGGGCCGGGTCCCGGCACGATTTCCTGCGGGACATGCGCACGATGGAGCATGCCCAGTCCTTGATAAAACTTGCCTCGTAACTGGGAAGGTGCGATCCAGATCGCAGCCCGACCCACCACCAGGAAATACGGCGCCAATTCCGAACCTTCCAGGAATCGGGAGGTGGGTGTGAACGCGGTCATTCCCATGAGAATGACGGCGATGAACAGCGAGCCTTTTAGCAATCCCAGTAACCCGCCCAAAATCCGGTCGAACACGTTCAGACCGGCTTCCTTCATGGCCCAGCGCACGATCCGGCCCACAATTCCTGCCACGATCACGACGCCGACAAAAATTAGGACGAATGCAGCGATCTCGCCGAGCCAAGGCGACTTCAGATTGGGCGCAAACCAATCCGCCAGACGGTGGTACTGCCAGGCGGCCAATAGATATCCGACGACCAAACCCGCAAGGCCGAAGGCCTGGTGGAAAAAGCCTTCGGATGCGGCTACGGCTACAGACACCAGAATCACAAACAGGATCGACCAATCAACAATATTCATTGGTCTGTCCTGCGCAGCGGCGCGGGATCAGACGTCAAGCTTTTGTCCCGTGAGCTGCTGGTAAGCCTCCAAGTACTTCTCGCTGGTCTTGCGGGCCACCTCGGTGGGAAGGGCAGGCGCGGGCGGCTGCTTGTTCCAGTGTATTGCTTCCAGGTAGTCGCGAACGTATTGCTTATCGTAAGAATCCTGAGCTTTGCCCGGTTGATAGCGATCGGCCGGCCAGAAGCGTGAGGAATCGGGGGTGAGGACTTCATCGGCCAAGGTGACACCCTTGGGCGTGCGTCCAAATTCAAACTTGGTATCGGCGATGATGATGCCGCGCTGGCGGGCGTAGTCGGCCGCTTTCTTGTAGACAGCGAGCGTCAGGTGGCGGAGTTCTTCGCTGAGCGGAGCGCCCACGATGCGGACCATCTTGTCGAAGGAGATGTTCTCGTCATGACCCGTGGTCGCCTTTGTGGCCGGGGTAAAGATCGGCTCGGGAAGCTGGTCGGACTCGCGCAGTCCCTTGGGTAGTTCGATTCCGCAGACCTTGCCGCTGGCCTTGTATTCCTTCCAGGCGGAGCCAGAGATGTATCCGCGGACGACGCACTCGACGGGAACCATGTTGGCGTTCATCACGATCATGGAGCGGCCGCGGAGCTGATCGGCGTAGGGGCGAAGCTCGGTGGGGTACTGGGAGACATCGGCGGTAATTAAGTGGTTAGGGACGACGTCTTTCAGGAAGTTGAACCAGAATAGTGAGATCTGGGTGAGGACGTGTCCCTTGTGCGGGATGCCGGTCGCCAAGATGTAGTCGAAGGCGGAGATGCGGTCGGTGGCAACGAAGAGAAGACGGTCGGCGTCAAGCCGGTAGACATCGCGAACCTTACCGCTGGCATGAAGCTGGAGAGTCGGGATTTCGGTGTGAAGGAGGACGGTATCGAGTAGATCGGTGCTCATGAGAGAAATTTTACAGGTAAAAAACGTCGCGTATTCTAGCCGCCCATAAATTTTTGTCAACGATTTACGTCATGGATCAATGTGACATTTCCATGTGGTTGATCGAAAGAACGTTGACAGTTTGCGGCCGCTTGGAAAACGCGCTCTGGATACGGCATTTGAAGGATATTGTGATGTGGAAAACCTGAGGACGTGCGTGGATAACGCGGTCAGAACGGAAGGGACGCGGAGGACCGCGTCTCTAGCATGAAGATTGAGTTTCGCGCAAGGATTTCAGGCCATTCCGCCGAAGCGCACCGATACAAGTTTTGAAACGCCCGGCTCTTGCATGGTGACTCCGTAAAGGACCGGAGCGATGCTCATCGTCTTCTTACTATGGGTGATGAGCACGAACTGGGTCTGCACGCTCATATCTCTGACCAAGTCGGTGAAGCGGCCGATGTTCGCTTCGTCGAGCGGCGCGTCGACTTCGTCGAGGATGCAGAAGGGACTCGGCGCGTACTGGAAGATGCCAACCAGCAGCGAGAGAGCGGTGAGCGCTTTTTCACCGCCGGAAAGCAGCAGGACGTTCTGCAACTTCTTGCCTGGAGGGGAGGCGACGACGTCGATGCCGCTTTCGGCGCTGTTCTCTTCGTCGGTGAGGCGCATGAAGGCGTGGCCGCCGCCGAAGAGCTTACGGAAGGTTTCGGTGAAGTTCTCGTTGATCTTGTGGAAGGCTTCCTCGAACTTCTGGCGCGAGACGGTGTCGATTTCCTTGATGGTGGCGATGGTGTTCTGGATGGAGTCGAGCAGATCCTGACGCTGGGTTTCGAGGAACTGATGGCGCTCGGCCGTTTCTTTGTATTCCTCGAGGGCCATCATGTTGACGGGGCCCATGTTATCTAGGCGCGTGCGCATCTCGCGGTAGGCCTGGTCTTCGATGGCAAGCTGTTCGCCCTCGACGATCGGGATAGTGGTATCGGCCATCAACTCATGGCGCTGGACGCCCAGGTCGTTTAGGCAGGACTCGGCCATGTACTGCGCGTCGGATTGGAGCTTGGCGGCGGTAGCGGCGAGTTCACCACGGCGGTCGCGAGCCTGATCGAGCAAGAGGCGGGCGGCACGCAGGGCTTCGTCGATTTCGCTGAGGCGGGCGCGGACCTGTTCGGATTCCATCTGGAGCAGGCCTTCGCGGGCCTCACCGGCGTTCTTCTCAGCGTCGAAGTCGAGGAGTTGATTGGCGAGGAGCTGATTCTCATTCTCACGCTGAACCTTCTCGGCGGCGGAGGCGTCGATCTGCGTGCGGAGTACGTGGACCCGCTCACGCATCTCGGCGACGAGGGACTCGATACGCTCAAGGACGGCGGAGGCGGAGCGGTGGCGTTCCTCGAGTCCCGCGACGCGAGCGACGTGCTGCGAGGTGTTCTGGGCGGCGAGATCGCGGCGCTCCTTCAGGAAGGTGAGTCGCGACAGGCCTGCCTGCATGCCGCGTTCGAGTTCAGTGCGCCTGTCTTCGGCGGCGGTGATGTCGGTTTTGCGCGCGGCGATGATGCCATCCTGTTCGGCGCGTTCCGCAATGAGGCGATGCAATTCGGAGCGGCTCGTATTGAGGCGCTCGCCGACGCGTCCCATCTCGGCCTCGAGTTGCTGGAGCATGTGGCCGGACGTCATGGCCTGCTTTTCGGCGACGCGCTTCTCTTCCTCGAGGCGATCGAGCAGGGAAGTGTGCTCCTTGATTTCTCTGCCCAGAAGAAGGACGCGGGCTTCGCCGTCGCGCAGAGAGTGCTCGAGTTCTTCCAGGGCGCGCAGGACTTCGCGAAGTTCGCGCTTCATGGAAAGCGGACCTTCCGCGCGCTGCTTGCCGCCGGTGACGGTCACGTTGTGGAAGCACTCGCCGGAATGAGCGAGGAAGAAGGCGTCGGGATTTTCGAGGGCGAGTTCACGCCCCAGGCTCGAGTTCGGCACGATGTAACCGTCGCGCAGTTTGGGCAGGATGACTTCGAGCGATTTGCCGAATCCATTGAGGACACGAATGGTGCTCTTCAAGGGAACGATCGGTTGTCCCGGTGGAGCGGAGTGCGCGGCTTCATCGACGACGAAGGAGAACTTGGCTTGAGAATCTTCGGGATGGACCAGAAATGTGGCGCGGCCATCGACGTCGCTACGGAGCAGGCGCAGGCCTTCGTCGGCGGCATCCCAGGATTTGACGACGATGTAGTTGAGTTCGTCGCGGAGAAAGTCTTCGACCACGCGCTCGTGCTGCGGTTCGACTTCGAGGAAGTCGGCGAGCACGCCGACAGGCGCGTGTCCGCCTTGAAACTGGCCTGATTGGAAGAGGCGGCGGACCGATTCAGTGGAGTAGCCGTGTTCGGCGATGACGGCTTCGAGCGATCCTTTCTTACCGAGGGCAGAGGCGTATTCCGCCCGCAGGCTGTCGAGACGAAGCTTGGCTTCGCTTTCCTCATGGCGCTTGGTTTCGAGCGAGTGGCGGACCTGGATGATCTCGGCGGCGAGGCCAGAGACACGCTGGGAAACGGACTCGAATTCGATGGCGAGTTGGCCGCGTTGGCCGCCGAAAGCTTCCACCTGGGAATTTGCCGTGGAAATTTCGGTTTCAAGGCGCTGGGTCTCACGATCGACTGCGGCTAAACGCTCTTCGGCCTGCGTCAGTTGATTGCGCAGCTGCGAGGCGGCGGCTACGGCTTCCATGATGGAAGCGCGGCCTTGTTCGAGTTCGAGTTCGATGGCGGTGAGATCGGCAGTGGCGGTCGCGGCTTCTTGCTTCGACAATTCGAGTTCGTGCTGCGCGGCGGCGAGTTCGGCAGCGGCGGACTCGAGCGTCTGACGGTTGGAGTCGAGTTCGGATTCCAGATTGGTGAGGCGGCTGCGGGCCTGGGCCAGTTCCGCGTCGGAAGACGCGGAGCGCGCGATCAGCTCGGCGCAGCGTTCTTCGTTGGTGCGACGGCGCACATGGGCGCGGTCGATTTCGATGGCGATCTGGTTGAGACGATCGCGGTTCTGGCGAAGTTCGCCATCGATGGCATAGCCACGCTGGGTGCGGTCGGTGTGCTCGGACTCGAGTTGCTGGACGTCCTCGGTCTGCTGCTGCATGGCCTCGGCGAGGGCGGTCAGGTGGCCGTCGATCTGCGCGCTTTCGAGATCGAGCTGGGTGAACTTGCTGGCGAGGACGACACGGAGCTTGGCGCGCATCTCATCGCGAAGCTTGGCGTAGCGCTCCGCTTTGGAGGCCTGGCGCTTCAGAGAGTTCATCTGGCGCGTGACTTCCTCGAAGATGTCGTTAACGCGGTTGAGGTTCACCTTGGCGTATTCGAGGCGGGCTTCGGCGAGGCGCTTCTTGGTTTTGAACTTGGTGACGCCGGCGGCTTCTTCGATGATGGCGCGGCGGTCGGTGGGACGGCTGGAGAGAATCTGGCCGATGCGTCCCTGCTCGATCAGCGCGTAGGACTCGGGACCGAGGCCGGTGCCCATGAAGAGTTCCTGAATGTCGCGTAGGCGGCAGAGCTTGCCGTTCAGGAGGTACTCGCTATCGCCGGAGCGGAAGAGGCGGCGGGTGACGACGATTTCTCCGGAGTGGTACTGCTGCTGGTTGAATTTGCGGCGACGGATTTTGAGGACGACACTGGGGGGGCCGGCGACGGCGGCTGCAGTCTCTGGCGTGCCAGCGCTAGCCTCTGCTGGGTTCGAAGGGACAGCGCTTCCTTCCGAAGGCGTACCTTCTGCGGCGGCGACCGCGGAGGCTGATGGCGTGGGGGTTCCTTCGACTTCTTCCACCTTGCCGGGTTGGGCTTCATCAATGGCGTGAGCAGTTTCTTCGGCGGCGCGGGCGCGGAGTTCGGCCTCGTCCCAATCTTCTTCGGGGACTTCGTCGCGGACTTCAATTTCCGTCGGCTCGTTCTTGCCGGGGCCGTCGTACTGCTCGGGATCAATGAGCGTGAGGGAGACTTCGGCCATGCCGGTGGGCTGGCGATCGCGCGTTCCCGCGAAGATTACGTCTTCCATGCGGGAGCCACGCAGGGTTTTGGCGGACTGCTCGCCGAGCACCCACGAGATGGCGTCGGCGATATTGGACTTGCCGCAACCGTTGGGGCCGATGATCGCGGCCACACCGTCGCCGGGAAACTTCAGCTCGGTGCGGTCGCAAAACGACTTGAAGCCGAGAATCTGGAGCTTTTTCAGTTTGAGCAACTTCGACTCCTTCAACGCTCCATCATGCGAACAGAACGCGCGATGGCGCACCCGATCTCCGTGCGCTGGCTGGGGCGCGCTATATGCATGACTGCGGCTGGTTGGACGCCCCGGACCCCGTTACCACTTGGATGCCTGGCCGCAAGCGCCCGCACATAAACCCTCCCGGCCGGAGGCAGGGAAGGCATGGATTGCAGCTACTGTAACGGCGAAATCGGGCGTGGGTCAAGATATAAAACCCCATATGTTGTGGGTATCTTGTCCGAACTACGTCAGATTGCACACGCAATGCAGCAACCGCCTGGAATTAGGGTGATGAGACGAAGAAGGAGGGGAGAATCGCGAGAGCGGAAAAAGCTTAGCGCAGCGGGGGGAGGCAATCAATTGAGAAGTTGGACATTACCGGGATCACCTCGGGGTTTGCAGCTTGCGGCGGAAGTACCGGATGGGTCTGGAGAAAAGCTTTTAACCGCAAAGGGCGCAAAGAAAGGCCGCGAAGATCGCAAAAAAGAACTCTTCACACCAAGGGCGGGAAGCATTTCCCAGGTTAGCGTCCAAAGTGCGGGCGCTAACCCGGGTATAAAAATCCCCACTGAGTAGTTGGATGAACGTTCCAGAAATTGTGGCGTGGATATGTCGATTTTGACCGTGTTCGTTCGACGGTCATGCAGGAGGGGAATGAACTCATGCTGAAACGAACTGTTCGTGGGACCTTGGTCGCGGAAATGATGCTGGTATCGGTCCTGGCGTTTTCGCAGGCGACGGAAGCCAGTCAAGGAGGGGGGCCAGTGAAGAGCGGATACGCGCCGGTCAATGGGCTCAAGCTGTATTACGAAATCCACGGCTCGGGGGGGCCGCTGATCCTGCTGCATGGCGGGGTGGGGTCGACGGGAATGTTCAGCGCGATCATGCCGACGCTCGCCAGTGGCAGGCAGGTGATTGCGGTGGATTTGCAGGCTCACGGGCGGACCGCCGATATCGATCGTCCACTGAGCTGCGAGGCGATGGCGGACGATATTGCAGCCTTGATGAGGACGTTGAACATCCCGAAGGCGGATGTGATGGGGTATTCGCTGGGCGGAGGAGTGGCGTTGCGTGTGGCGATTCAACATCCAGAGATGGTGAGAAAGCTGGTGCTCGTGTCGACGCCGTGCAAACGAAGCGGCTGGTATCCGGAGATTCAGGCCGCGATGGGGACGTTCGATCCTGCACAGGTCGAGCAGATGAAACAGTCCCCGATGTACCAGGCCTACGCGAAGATTGCGCCCAGGCCCGAGGACTGGGGATTGCTCTTCAAGAAGCTTGGCGAACTGCTGAGCAAAGACTACGACTGGTCGAAGGAGGTGACAGAGATCAAGTCGCCGACACTGCTGGTGGTCGGCGATGCGGACGCGGTGCGCCCGGCACATGTGGTGGAGTTTTTCGAACTGCTCGGCGGCGGAAAGAAGGATGCGGGCTGGGACAGATCGGGGATGTCGAATGCGCGGCTGGCGATTTTGCCGGGAACGACGCACTACAACATTTTCATGTCGCAGAAGATGGCGTCGGCGGCTGCAGAATTTTTGGCAGCGCCGATGTCGGCGGGGAAGTAGACGGAGCTTCGGCGGCCAAGGTTTACTCGGGTTCATTGATCCCAGGTTAGCGTCCAAAGAGCGGACGCGAACCTGGGGCACCCAAGCCGGCGGGGAAGTAGGAAAACTCCGAGAAAAAACGTTTACCACAGAGGCCACGGAGAAGCGCCCAGAGCCTGTATCACGGTTTCCTCTAGCCATTGACATGCCGCTGAACGGCGACAGGCATTGCTTAGCGATGACAGGCTTCGCTGAAGTCTTCATTGCAGTGGACATGAAAGATGTGCGTGCCGATCAAATAGCCGAGCATGCTGCCCACGAAAATGTCTGATGGGAAGTGATTGCGTCCGGTGAAGCGAGTCGCTGAGACGGAGAACGCCGCGCCGTAGGTGACGATCTTCACCCAGCGCTTGGGATATTCGTGGGCGATGACGCTCGCCATGGCCCACGTGAACATGGGATGACCTGCCGGGAATGACGTATTGACGCTCCGGTGCTGCCAGAAGCGACCGTTGCCGGTGGCGTCATCGGGGCGTTCGCGTCCGGCGATGATCTGCATGGGCGTGTAGATGAGGAAGGTGTTGGCGAGCGATTCGAGCGTCAGGTAGCCGGTTTCTTTGGCGTGCGAGTCGTGGGCGCGAATGCCGTGCAGCCAGATCAGGCCAGCACTGGCTCCCGTGGTTCCGATGCAGACCAGTGCGACGTCGTGACTGATGTTGACGTGATCCTTGGGAACGGCTCGGGAAGCGTGGCGGTCGGTGGCGAGGAGAGCTCCCGTCGTGAGCAGGAACAGCGCGTCCCATTTGAGGTTTTTACGTTTGAAAGGTGCGGACCAGAGTTCTTTCTGGTCTTCGAGGCCGCGCTTGAGGTTGCGGACGAGAAAACCCTGGCGCGTGTTGCTCGACTGCGCGCCGTCTTGCGGGGACTGGTCGGGAAAGTCAGCGAGCGCGGTGACGAAGCTGGGCTCGGAGAAACTCTCCGCGGCAAAAGATTGAACGGTGAAAGATGGGGAAGGAACCTTTGAGATCTGCGAAAGAGCCTGATTCGAAGTCACTACAAAAAACAAACCCATGACTGGCACAACCAGCCAGCGGAACCCGAACATCCTCAATCGACGCCCCCGAACTTGTGCGTTGCTCTGCGGAACCCTGAGATGCAGCGTGAAGGGACAGCGCAGGATTTTTTTGAAGGCGTGTCGTAGCGTCGATTGCGACCATCGTTAAAATTTCGAGACAATAACCACGTTGCAGGGGTAGGGAATCGTTATGCCGTCATCTAATTCGTTGCGAGTGCGAGAGTACCTGAGCGCGATCGAATCGATGGGACCGTTCGAGACCGTCTATGAATTCTTTGCGCCCGAAGCTGTGGTTCGGGAATTTCCGAATCGGGTGGCGCCCCAGGGGCGCATCCGGCGGCTTGAGGACATGCGAGAGGCGTATGAACAGGGCCGCCGGATCATGCGGTCGCAGAAGTACGAGGTACAGCACATCCTTGAGGACGGGGACGAGGTGGCGGTCGAGTTGGAGTGGACCGGCGTGCCGGCGGTCGAGGTGATGAATTTGCCGGCGGGGAGCGAGATGAAGGCGTTCGTGGCGATGTTTCTACGGTTTCGCGACGGAAAGATCGTGGAGCAGCGGAATTACGATTGTTATCCGGCGGTGGGGACGGGGGCAAAAGCTGGCTGAGATGGACGGCCTGTGCTACAGATTCCGTCGCACACAAGTCCGGCCCGAAAAAAGTCCTAACTGCGGCTAAAAGAGAGCCGAGCTTCGCTCGGCCGGACAGCCGAGGGCGGCTGTCCCCACGTGGTTCTTGACGATGCGGGCTGCGCTGCTGAAGCTGTGGAGAGCACCTGCGCGATGCGCTTACCTGGTTCTGCGGCGAGGGCAAGGTGCCCTCGCGACAGCCGGCAGGATGCCGGCGCTACAAGAAAGGAGCGGCGCGAACTGAAATGTTCGCGCCGCGCAAAAGAGGCGGCTTCGAAAAGCCGACACTGCTACTTTCCGAGATTCTCAAAGAACAGGCAGATCGACTCGATCCCACGATGGAAGTTCGGGATGTGGAACTTCTCGTTCGGCGCGTGCAGGTTGTCGTCGGGCAGGCCGAAGCCCATCATCACGGACGGGATTTTCAGAACGTCCTGGAAATCGGTGACGATCGGGATCGAGCCGCCGGAACGAATGAACACCGTGTCTTTCTTGAAGATATCGTGCATGGCTTCGGTGGCGGCCTTGATGTACGGGTTGTCGGTCGAGACCACGCAAGCCGGGCCTTTGCTCCAGATTTTGATTTTGGTTTCGATGCCCTTCGGCGTGAGTTTCTTCACGAACGCGGTGTAGCGTTTCAGGATGTCGTCCGGGTCCTGGTTGGGGACGAGACGCATGGAAACCTTCGCCGCGGCCTTAGCGGGAATCACGGTTTTTGCGCCGGGAGCGGTGAAGCCGCCGGGCATGCCGTGGACTTCGAGGGTCGGGCGCGCCCAGGTGCGGTAGAGCACGGAGTATCCGGGTTCGCCGGTCAGGACCTTCGAGCCAACTTCGGTCTTGCGGTAGTGCTCCTCGTTGAAGGGGAGACGCTTCCAGGCCTTGAGTTCGTCCTTGGTGGGGGCTTTTACTTTGGAGTAGAAGCCGGGGATCAGGACTTTGCCCTTTGAGTCTTTCAGTTTGCTGATGATTTCGATCAAAGCGAAGAACGGATTCGGAGCGGCGCCGCCGTACATGCCGGAGTGCAGATCGGTTTTCGCGCCGACGGCTTCGATCTCGGTGTAGACCAGGCCGCGCAGGCCGACACACAGCGTTGGCAGGTTAGGCGCAAACAGTTCCGTGTCGCAGACGAGCGCGAAGTCGGCTTTCAGCTTGGCTTTCTGCTTGCGGACATATTCGGCGATGGACTCGCCGCCCACCTCTTCTTCTCCCTCGAAGATGATCTTGACGTTGATGGGCAGCTTGCCGTCGTGGGCCTTCATGAGCGACTCGAGGGCTTTGACTTCCATCCAGAGCTGGCCTTTGTCGTCGACGGCGCCGCGGGCGTAGAGGTTGTTGTTGCGCTCGGTGGGCTCGAAGGGCGGGCTGAGCCATTCATCGAGCGGGTCGGGCGGCTGGACGTCGAAGTGGGCGTACATGAGAACCGTGGGCGCGCCGGCCGCGTGCAGCCAGTCGGCGTAGAGGAGAGGATGTCCTTTGGTAGGGATGATCTCGACGTTTTCCATGCCGATGCGGCGCAGTTCGCTGGCGACAAAATCGGCGGCTTTCTGGACGTCGGTTTTGTGCTCTTCGAGCGTACTGACGCTGGGAATGCGAAGGAGATCTTTCAATTCGCTGACGAAGCGTTGCTGATTCTCACGGGCGAAATCGAGTGCTGGAGATGCCATAAGGGAGTCCCTTTCTTGCGCGGAACCGCGACGATGAGGGTTGTTGAAAAACGTACAAGTATACCCGAGGGAACAGGCGCCGTTCTGTGACGAGAGCCGATTGCGTCCAGGGGGAGACGGTTGGGGAAGGAGGGACAAACCTTTCGCCCGAGAGGTCGCGGAGGGTTCGGAGAAAAGCGATTAACCGCAAAGGGCGCGAAGAAAATCCGCAAAGGTCGCAAAGAAAAGCAAGTTGCGAGTCCCGAGTTGCGAGTGGCCGGAAAGTTCTTGACCGCGGCGGTGCGCGGAAAGGCCGCAAAGGGCGCGAAGAAGAAAGTGATTCCTTGCTTATGAAAGCGGGAGTATGGGACATCTCGCTGCGAACTACCCGACCTGCGCTCGTCCGGACAGACGAGGGCGTCTGTCCCCACGTAAGTCTGGCTCGAAGATACACATTTGAGGAGCAAGAACAGGGGCATCTACCTCGACTCTGTCATCAAAACCGTCGAAGCTCGAAATCAAGACTTGAAAAGTAGCTAGGCGGCTTTCGTGGCGAAGCGCTCGGCGGAGAAGTGGGAGAGATCGTAACCGGGGGCTTTTTCGGAGACGACCTGTGCCATGACCAGCGCCGTGATGGGAGCCAGGAGAATGCCGTCGCGGAAGTGGCCAGTGGCCGCGTAATAGTTGGGTGTCGGCGTTTGGCCTAGGATCGGGAGGTTGTCGGGTGTGCCGGGGCGGAGACCGGCCCAGTCTTCGAGGATGCGCGCGTTCTCAAGGGCGGGCAGCATGCGGATGGCGGCATGGCGAAGGCGTTGGATGGTTTCGGGCATGGTGCGCTTGTCGAATCCGGCTTCTTCAACGGTGGCGCCAGCGAGCAGCCGGCCGTCGGAGCGGGGAATCAGGTAGATTTCAGGCGAGCGCACGACGTGCCGCAGCAGTTCGCGCTTCGGCATGGCGAAGCAAACCATCTGGCCTTTGACCGGGCGGGTCGGGAGCGGGTAGGGAAAGATCTGTCCGGCCCATGCGCCGGCGCAGTTCACAATCTTGCCGGCGCGATAGAAGGTCTTGTCGGTAGTCACGCCGATCACTTTGCCTTCCGCGTGATCGACGGAGAGAACATAGGTCCCGGAAGAGATGTCGACGCCGCGATGTTTGGCCGCCTTCAGGGCGGCACGGGTCAGAGCACGAGGACAGACGCTACGTTCCTTTAAAAAGAGAGGAGTCTGGTCCGAGACAGAGAGCGCGGGTTCGAACTCGGCAAGCGGGGCGGGCAGCGGATGAGAGCCCGGAATCTGTTTGGGATTGTCGCTGGGCTCGAGGAACAGAAGCGTGCCCTCGGAGCGGAGATCGACATTTTCCCCAGACTCGTCCTGGAGTTCGTGAACGAACTCGGGATACATCTCGGCGCTGGCGGTGGCGAGGGTTTTCAGGACGGCGGGAGTTTCGTCGCCGCAATTGACGAGCATGCCTCCCGCAGCGTGGGAGGCCTCGCGGCCCGGTTCGCCGCGCTCGACCACGAGCACCGACGCGCCCTGCTTGCGAATTTCGCGCGCGAGAGTGAGCCCGATGATGCCGCCGCCGATGATGAGGACATCCCAGGTCTTCACAGTTGCATTGTAAAAGAGGGGAAGCGAGAGTGCGCCAGGCTTTCGTCCACAGCCGTGCGTGTTGCATTTCCGAGAGGACGTTCCAGCCGCCAGAAAGAAGATGTTCGTTCGAACACCGCTTTCGCGTCCGCGCTAGGAGTTCTACTTCAGTAGCGCGTCAATGGTCGCCTCGAGTTTCCGGAACCCGTCATCCGGCGCTGGTGCGGTCTGCAACTGTCCCTTGCGGTCGACGAGGAAAAACGCAGGATAACGAGCGATGTCCTTATAGAAATCGGGAACGCCTGCCCCAGTCGTGAGCAGCGGGAAAGTCACCGGCACCTGCCGCACAAATTTTCGCTGTACCGCCGGATCCTCCGTCGAGAATCCAAACACCACGAACCCCTGATCCTTGTGCTCCTGATACAGGTGATCGAGCCTAGGGAACTCTTCGCGGCACGGCCCACACCATGTCGCCCATATATTCACCAGTACGACTTTGCCCTTCTGATCCTGAAGGTGCTCCATCTTGCCCGAAAGGTCGACCGTGTCAAATGACGGCGCGGGCACGTCGCGCATCGCCAGGTTGCGCTGTTGCTTGTATCGAATCACGCCATCGCTGATTGGCTTCCACATCAATCCCAACGACAAAGCTGCTATCGCGAGACCGGCTTTCGCGGAAACGGTAAGAGGCCCGGTCGTTCGATCCCTGGATAGCCTTGACATAATCACGCTCTTGCGCGAAATCCGAACTTCCTTCTTGCTGGTTTTTTCGATCCACGGCTCAAATGCCTGCAGAAACTTCGTCAGGACTCCCGTGTGCTCTGGTTCGTCAGTATTGCCTTCGGCGTCGAACACATGGACCGCGCTGCCAATATACGCCTCGGCCCCCTACGTGGTGGGACCATTCAAGGCCCTGCCTGACAGCGTAATTCGCTCCAAACCCACCCAGCACCCCGGCGACACGCTGATCATCAGCTATACCGGCGGCCCGGGCGGCGCTCCCGGTGACTTCAGCTTCGGCGCGTTCTGGTGTGGATTGGTTAAGAACAGCGTGATTTCATGATCGAGCCGCCGCCCTGCCGCACTCTGATCGGCGTGCACGATCTTCTGCATATTCATTACGCCGATCAGGGCCGCTGCCTGCACCTCCGGACTCACGTTCCCATCCGCCGCCAGCAGCATCAGGTGATCCGCAACCTGCGCCTGCACCGCGTCTGCAATCGCATGTTCTCCCCCCGAGCCCGAACTGCCCGCAGCCGCCCCCAAATCGCCCGCACCAGTCGTCCGTGCCCTAAAGGCCGCCTTCACCAGCGCGCCTACGACATCACTCGGCGACAGTGTCCCCGCATACATGTTGGAAATCACTGCTAACCGCTGCATGCGCTGTGGATCGAGCAGGCCTCCGGAGACGATGTCGGCGACAGCGCGAGCGCCGTCTTCTTTGCTGAACAGATATCCGGCGGATGAGGTGAAGCGCTCGGAATCTTCTTCGTCAGGTTCCGGCGGCGCGAGAAGTTTCCAAAGGCTTGCCGGAATTTCCAGTTCTCCTGGATCGAGCGCCTTCAGCACCAACTGCAAGGCTTCGCGCTGCCGCGCGTCGGGCCAGACGGCGAGGGGTTCCTGGCCGTCGCCCACAAGGGAAGGCGGAATCTTCGCGCTGCCGATCACGTTGATCGCGGCACCGAGGGCGTAGCGATGGAACAGGTAGATCAGCGGAAAGCGTGAGGCGACGCGGGAGGCGGGTTCTCCGGGACGCTGCAGGCTCGCATCGTAGTGAGCGAGCAAGGCGTCGCGTACAGGCCAGACTTCCTTCAGCCAGGCAACCGGATCGCTACCGTCGTCGTAGGAATTCCATCGTGGATCGAGATAATTTCCCCAGACAATACCTTGCGCCAGCGATTTGCGGACGATGGCGTCGAGACGCGCGCGGTCTTGCTCGCTGGTTGTTCCGGGGGCGCCCTGGCTGTAGCCCCATTCGACGGCGAAGCGGTCGTAGCTCCCTGTGCCTTGCATGTAGGCGTCGGAGAGGTCGGCGGTGCCGTCGGGGCGAATCTTCACGCGCGGGGCGTAGTAATCCATGACCGATCCGCGATCGAAGGTGCTGGCGACGAAGTTGTGATCGAGGCCAAGGACGTGGCCCATCTCGTGGCAGGTGAGCAGCGCCAGACGGTTGAGCATGACCTGCTCCTCGGAAATTTGCGGATCGAGCCGGTCGATGGCGGCGAACCCGTCGAGGGACGGTTCTTCATTGCCTTTTGCGGAAGGGACAGTGGCTTCCCAATAATTGTTCACCGTTCGCATGCGATGCGAGTCAAGTTGCACGACGGCATGCACGATCTCGCCAGTGCGCGGATCGGTTTGAGTCATGCCGACCGACCAGCCGCGGCCGGAGCGGTTCGTCCACTGGATCGTGGGATAGCGTGCGTCGAGCGGGCTGGCGCCTTCGGGCAGGTCTTCGATGCGGAGGGCGTCCTTGAATCCGGCTTGCTCGAAAGCGGCGTTCCACCACAATGCCCCGCGCTTCAGGACGGAGCGCATGGGCTCGGGCACGGCGCGGTCAAGATAGAAGACGATCGGCTTAACAGGCTCGCTGACTGCGGCGGATGGGTCTTTCTTCTGCAGGCGCCAGCGCGCGATGAATTTGCGCGTGAGGGGCTGATTGTACGGCTGGGAAAAATCCTGGAAAGTTTCGCCGAAAAAACCGACGCGCGGATCGGCTGCGCGCGGTTCGAAGCCGGGCTCGGGTAGCGCGACGAAGGAATGGTGTTCGCGGACGCTCAAAATGTGCGTATCAGGCTGATTGAGATCGACCTCGCCATCGTTGGTGAAGGTGAGCAGAGCTTCGAGTTCGGTATTGCGCGGGAAGCTGCCGGAGGAATCGAGGTCGACGACGCTGCGCGAGTCATCCAGCTTCCAGTTCGAGTCTTTCGATTCCTGGCGAACCATGACGCCGTTGACAGCCTGTGTGGGACGGCGGAGTTGGGACAGCAGGTCGGTGGCATCGCGCAAGAGCAGAGGGTTGGCATTGACGAGCAGGGCGCCGTCCTGCTCGGCCTCCACGGGGAGGGCGGCAAGCACGGAAGTAGGGAAGCTGAGTTCGACGGAGCGCTGGAGGTCGGCACTTCCGTTTTGTGCACGAAAAGACAGGTTCTCGGCGACGACCAGAACCTTTGGCCCCGATCGGCGCAAGCGGCAGACGGCGCTGGACGCGGTTGTGCTCCGGTCGGCGAAGACCTTGATGGAGCCCACGCCGCTGCCCAGGCCCGTAAAGTAGAGGAACTCGCGGTCGAGCGCAGCCGGAGACAACTCGATCAGAAGTTCGCCCTTCTTCACGTCCCAGTAATAAGGAAGGAATCCGTCGTGTTTTTCGAGGCCGGCGGCGCGGGTGGCGATCGTCGTGGCAGGCGCGGCATCTTGCGCGGAGGGAGCGGGGTTCTGGGCGGAGAGCAGGGAAGACAAAGACAGAAGAAGAGCCAGCAGCGTGCGCTTCATAGGGCGCCCTTATACAACAACGAGGGCCGGGTCTCAAAGCAGGGCGAGTGCCCGCGGAAATGCGTGTGGCGGCGATTGGGCCCGTCCTTAGGGATAATCGTCGGTTTCTCTTGACGCGCCACGCCTCTCAAGTCCACTGAGAACCCCGCCGATAACAAAATCGAAAGCAATTTCAACAAAAGCTGTTACCAACCATGTATGAGAGCTTTGAGAATTTGAAAGGTCTTTTAACAGGCCACAATCCCAGCCGGGAGTCTTCCGTGGATTGTCGAATTGATGCCGACCATAGGCGTGTTTACGTGCGATTCGCCGGGAAGTTGACGGTGAATCTGATTGGGCGTTACGCGGATGCGCTGCGGGAGAATCGAGCATTTGAGCCCGGGTGGTCCGAGATTGTCGATCTGCGCGCGGTGGAAGAAATTGAGATCAATGCCGAAGAGACTGTCGCGTTGGCTGATCAGATCGATCCGTTTTCCCTGGGTTCGCGCCGAGCATTCATTGTGAGCAATGAACTACAAAGACACCGCGCCCGCATGCAGCAGATCCTGCGCAGCCCCTCGAAGACAATCGGAATCTTCGAGACCATGGCGGAAGCCGAGGCATTCGTGGCGTCGCCGATGCGCGCGGCTGCGGCGGCGGGAGCCCAGGTGCTGCCGTTTCCGTCTCGATTCCGGTCGTAGCTTCCTGGCCGTCGACCGCAAAATCATTTTTTTCATTGCGCGAATAACTGCCGTCGGATATCCCTGAATGGGCTTCTTTTGGCCCTTCAGCTTTCCTATGTTTGAACGTTTCACCGAAAAAGCGCGGCGAGTGATCTTCTTCGCGCGGTACGAGGCAGCGCAGTTCGGCAGTCCCTACATTGAGACAGAGCACCTGCTGCTGGGCGTGCTGCGCGAGGACAAAGCGCTGACGAGCCGGTTTATCGGTAAATCCTCGTGGGATATCCGGAAGGAGATCGAGGCCAATACGAGCGTTCGCGAGAAAACGTCAACCTCGGCGGATTTGCCGCTGAGTGACGAGTCGAAGCGAGTGTTGAATTTTTCGGCGGAAGAGGCCGACCGGCTCAACGACAAGCACATCGGCACGGAGCATTTGCTGCTTGGCCTGCTACGGGAAAAGAAATGCTATGCGGCGAAGTTGCTCGCGGCACGGAATGTGAAACTTGACGTCGTGCGCGAGCAGTTGCACCAAACGCCGCATGAGCTGCCAACATCGGGGGTAATCGCCGCGAGGGCTACGGATGCGCCGAAGGCAGCTGCCAACCTGTTGCGCGTGGAATCGCTGCACCCGCTGATCGGACGCAAGGAGGAACTGGATCGCGTGATTCATACTCTGGGTCGGTATCGCGGCAAGAATCCTGTGCTTGTGGGTGAGCCGGGAGTTGGAAAACGGACGATCGTGGGTGGACTTGTTGAGCGGATCGCGGATGAAAATGTGCCCGGGTTTCTCAGAGAAAGGGAAGTGATGGAGTTAGACCTGCCCCCGTGGAAGGCCATGGGCAGCGCATGGTTCGAGTCGTTTCATGCCGCATTGCCGAAGGCGGCGGAGAAGGGTGCGATCCTGTTTGTCGACGATCTGCATACCACACTCGATGGCGTCTTCGGCCTCGCAGCAAGCCATCTGCAGGAGATCTTGAAACGCCCGGTCGTGAGCGGGCAGGTGCAATGCATCAGCGTGGCGACACCGGCGGAATATGCGCGGTCGATTGCGAATCATGGGTGGCTGGAAAGCTGCTTTCAGCCGATCCACATCGGTCCGGCGAGCGAAGCGGACACGTCAGGAGTTCTGACCGGAATCAAGCAGGTGTATGAAGATTTTCATCGCGTAAGTTATTCCGACGATGCGCTGGTTGCGGCGGTTACGTGCGCAAAGTTGTTTCTTGTGGGCGGGCATTTTCCAGGCAAAGCGGTTTATCTGATAGATGAGGCGGGGTCGTGCGTGAAGGTGCGGCAGGGAGAAATGCCGGCAGACGTTGCGGAGTTACAGAAGCGTATCCGATTCATTGCCAACCGCCACGCGAGCAGTATCGAAAATCATGGATACGAAAAGGCACGCTTCTATTCCGAAGAAGAGAAGAAAGAGCGGGAGAATTTGCGCCGGGCCATGCAGAACCATCACATCGACGGAGACGCCGTGTTCGCAGTGACCGTCGATGACATCGAAGCCGTCATCTCGCGCTGGACTGGGTCGAGCGTGGATGTGATTCGAAAGGCGCGATCCGGCCATGCTGGACAGGAGCCGAGCAGCGGCTAATCGCGCATGTCGTATCAAGACGATCGAGATGGAGTCATATCGTGGCTGTTGAGGTGTAGTGCTGTGAGAGACCGTCCAATTCTGGTTGCGTTCGCGATCTTGGTGTGCGGGATGGGCACTCTTGTAGTTCCGGCAGTTTGGGAGCACCTGGTATCCCACTCCTGAAACGAAAAGCGCCTTTCTCAAGAACTACACGCCGAAGAGCGTGATCGAACGGTTCGAAGAACGAGGAGAAAACTCCGCCTACAGCAATCACAAGGGCGGAAGCGCTGGGAGCAAGTTTGTCACGCATTCGGCTGGATTTGAGTGGCACTTCACGATGCGCTCGGAAAAATGGATGGCGCTGATGGGCGGCCTTGAGGACGACGTTCATGCACAGCTTGTGGGAAGCGGAGCACAAATTCTCAACCAGGTTGGCGATGCGCGCGACGGATTTCACTTCGAATACAAGCTTGGCAGGAGTTTTGGCGCCGTAACCATTTCCCCACTGCAGGTCAACTCGGGAATTCATCGCGCAACGCCCCTCCGCCCGGGGTTGGTAGACACGGATGCTCGGATCGAACAGACCGAGACGTGGTTTCCGAAGCCACCAGGTTTGATGGTGGTTCGTGTCAACGACAAGCATTAGACAGGCCTGCAGGAACCCGCCTTCGATGTTGTACCTGACGTTCTGACGCTATCTAGCTACAAACTAACGAGTTAGTTGTGCGTGGACGATCCGGGTCTCGCCCTTGCATCTTTCTCGGGCCCTCATCCGTATATCCGGTAGCATGAACGCCGCTGCTTATTACTTCGTGAATGGCATGGAGTCCGAGACCAGCGCAATTGCTCGCGGTCTTCGCCGGCGCGACCCGGACCTGCTCGATCGCCTGATTGAACAGTATCAGCATCGGCTGCTTCGCTATCTCATTTACCTCTCCGGAAATCGCGAACTCGCCGAGGATCTTTTCCAGGAGACGTGGATTCGTGTGCTCGAGCGCGGCCATCAGTATGACGGCCGGCACGAATTCTCCACATGGCTCTATGCGGTTGCGCGAAACCTCACGATTGATTATTTGCGGAAGAAGAGTCCCGTGAGCCTGGACGGGCTGATGGACGACGAGGACGCCGCGCCATACGAGCCGGCGGACGTCCGTCCGATGGCGTGGGAAGTGATAGCGCAACACGAGCAGGCCGAGCGCGTGTCGGCGGCTTTGGTCGGAATTCCGGCGGAATACCGGGAGACGGTGGTGTTGCGCTTCCAGGAGGGATTGGCCTTGGAGGAAATCGCGAGAGTGACGGGGACGAAGTTGGGCACGGTGAAGTCGCGGCTGTATCGCGGACTGGACATGTTGATGTCGCGGTTGGGGAGGGCAAGGGCGTAATGCGAAACGATCACGACAAGGCGAGGGAACTGATCGCGCTGGGAGACGGGCTCGCGGAGAGCGAGCAGGCCTGGCTGAGAGGGCATCTCGGGCAATGCGAGGCGTGCTGCGAATATGGGGATCGCCTGAACGGGATGCTTCGCGCGCTGCGGTCCACTCCGGTGACCGCCGACGCGCGCCTGGTGCGGGCGACGCAGATGCGGGTGCGCTTCCATGCCAACCGTCTGCGCGAGACGCGGCAACGCATGTGGCTGGTGGGCTTGTCATGCCTGGGCGTGGGGCTCTCGGCGACGTTGACCGCTCCGCTGGTCTGGCGGCTGTTTGCGTGGCTGGGAGAAGATGCTGGAGTTTCGAACGTGGTTTGGCAAGCGGGATTTGCCTGTTTCTGGGTGCTGCCGGTGCTGGTGGTCAGCGTGCTTTTGATGGCGCGCGGCACGCACCTGGCGAGCGACGGCGGGCGATCAGAACATTGGAAGTAAGAAAGCGGGCCACTTATGCCAGTGAAAAATGAAAATCAATCAATCTTTGCGAAGGAACTGAAGATTGTTCCCGCGTGGGCGTGGGTTCTGGCGGGAATCTGCTTCATTGCCGCGCAGATCTTTTTCAACGTCGTGATGCCTCATCATCACCCCGTCGGCGGGCCACCGGCGTGGGCGAGGCCGCTGCTGGGTCTGCTAGCTGGAATTGGCGGTGGCTGCTATCTGCTGATCATTGGCTACATCAATCGCGACTCGAAGCGGCGCGGCATGAGTCCGGCGCTGTGGACGATCGTCGCCATTCTGATTCCCAACGCGCTCGGGATTCTTCTCTACTTCGTGCTGCGGCAGCCGCTGCACAGCGCATGTCCAAAGTGCGGGCACTTGCTGCAAGGCGGGTGCGCTTTCTGCTCGCAATGCGGCTGTAAGCTGAGCATGAATTGTCAGCAGTGCCAGCGCATGGTTGGCGGCGACGATCTCTTCTGCCCGTATTGCGGATGTTCGTTACGCACTCCGGCGGCTTCGTCTGCGGCGCCAACAAACCAGCCGGGATAGCAGCACCTTCAGATCTCGTCGGATACGCCGTTTGCGGGAGCACAGAAATGCGATTGCCGTTGCTAGTGCTGCACATCTCCGCCGGGATCGTCGGCCTGCTGTCCGGAACGGCGGCGATGATTTTCCGCAAAGGATCGCGCCGGCATGCGCAGGCTGGGGACGTGTTCGTCGTCGCCATGCTGACGATGGCCTTGTGCGCGGTCTGGCTGGCGACCCTGAAGCAGCAACCGGGGAACGTGGTCGGCGGCGTGTTTACCTTCTACCTGGTCGCAACGGCATCCGTGCTGCCAACTGGCATGGGGTCCTTCGACGCGCTCGGCTTGCGCCTTGCTTGCCCAGGATGACAGTTCACTTGTGCGACGGCCGCAGTACGAACACCGTGCGCGTCTAACTACAGCCAGCCTTTCGTGCGGGCAATGCGGGCGGCTTCGACGCGGTTTGCGGCGCCCAGTTTGCTGATTGCTTCGGACAGGTAGTTGCGAACAGTCCCTTCGGAAAGTCCGAGTTCGTTGGCGATGTCGCAGCTGGCGCGGCCGTCTCCGGCGAGGCGGAGCACCTGGCGTTCGCGATCGGTGAGGGGATCCATCTCGCTCCACGCTTCGGTGGCGAGTTCAGGATCAATCACGCGCAGGCCCTGATGGACGCGGCGGACGGCATCGGCAAGTTCCTCGGCGGGACGATCTTTCAGAAGATAGCCCGATGCTCCCGTGTCCAACGCGCGGCGAAGATAGCCCGAGCGAGCGAAGGTTGTCACAATAACCACGCGCGTACCGGTGCGCCGCCGCTTGAGTTCGGCGGCGACCTCGAGGCCGGTCATCTTGGGCATCTCGATGTCGGTGATGAAAACATCGGGTTTATGCGTGAGCACGGCGTCGAGCGCCTCCTGCCCGTCGCGGGCGCAGGCCGCGACGGAAATGTCCCCTTCGATTTCGAGCAGCGCAGCCAACGCGCCCAGAACCATGCCCTGGTCCTCGGCGATGACGACGCGGATAGTCTTGCGGCCACTCTTGGACGTGGGGTTCAAGACTTCGAGGTCTCCCGGTCGGCAGGGACGGGCAAGGTGATTTTGAGCCGGGTGCCGTCGCTGGTGTCGCGCTCGAGTTGGCCGCCGAGCGATTCGACGCGCTCGCGCATGCCGCGCAGGCCATTGCCTTCGATCTGGTAGCCGCCGCTGCCATCATCGTGAACTTCGAGGCGACAGTGTCCGTTGGTGCGTTCGAGCCGTAAGGAACACCGAGTGGCGTGCGCATGGCGCACGACGTTGGTGACTGCTTCGCGCAGGGAGAGAGCCAAGACACTTTCGTGATTGGCCGGCAATTCGATCGGGGAGGACTCGAGGTTGACTGTTACTCCGGCGGTTTCGAGCGTGGTACGAGCCTGGCGGATCTCGGCGTCGAGCCCCTTCGAACGATAGCCGCCGATGGCCTGTCGTACCTCTGCCAGTGCCTGGCGCGCGGTCTGCTCGACGTCACGAATCTCAGCCTTTGCCTGGGCAAGATCGCGATCAATCAATTTTCCTGCAAGCTCGGACTTCAGCGTGATGAGCGACAAAGTATGCCCGAGGACGTCATGCAGATCGCGCGCGATGCGCTCGCGTTCTGCGACCTTGGCAAGGTGCTCGATTTCTTCGTGCGCGATGCGCAGCTTCTCCATGCTGCGGTTCCGCTGGGCAAAGTAGATGTTGGCAGCGCCGATGAAAGTTGAGAGGAAGGTGGCCGGGAAGAGGAAGCCGTTTGAGATGTGGAGGAGCCAGCTTTCCAGTCCGGCGATCCCTACAACGATAGCGATCAATAACCCGGCCGCTAATTCTGTTTCGACGATGAACGGCACGAACGAAGCCGCGTAGATGAAGAATGCGGCCGCGCCGCCGTTGTACGGTGCGTAGATCACCCCGAGCCCGACGATTCCGGCGAGACTCAGTCGATTCCATGGCTTGCGACAGGAGAAGAAGGCAAAGTAAAGCGCGAGGAAGGCGACGAGTCCGACAGCGGTGAGGCACCACTGGCGGGCGCCCGCGTGATCGGCGATCGGTCCCCACAGAAAGAAGACCAGGTACACCAGCCAGATGTAGGCGACCCAGCCCGGATCCTTGTGGGGAATCTTCATGCTCATGGTTAGTCTAGGCTATTTTGCAAGCTTTTTTGTACTCGTCATGCCCGGCGATTGCGTGGGTAGCACCAGGCCAATCCACACGAGAATTGCGCCCGGAACGATGAGGGCCAGCCAATCCCAGCGCAAGTACATGGCGGCGGCGAGGAACAGGATCAGCGCGGCCGTCGAAGCCATCGTTCGTTTCGAGTGCGAATGCATTACTTCCTCCACAAAAGTTCCCGGGGGGGCGCGTGCGAGTTCCCAGGTTAGTGCCAAAGAACGGCACGAACCTGGGCCACCCAGCTAGACGCCCTAACCAAACGACTTGTCTTCGCTCCGCTGAAACCCGATGCGCGCGATTCCCAGACAGATCAAGGTGAATCCCGCCAATGCCTGCCAATGGCTAATCGCCGAGTGCGTCAAGGGCACGCCCACGACGCCCAGCGCCAACTGACCGAGGTGATACGGCGGCAGGAAGGGCGCGAACTTCTGGAGGAAGCGAGGCAGCATATCGATCGGGATCCACAAGCCGGACGCGAACGACATCGGAAGATAGAGCAGGTTCACGACGGCCGGGGCGGAGTTCGGCCCGGCGAAATAGCCGATTGCCATTCCCATCGCGCAGAACGCGCTCGCGCCGACGACCAGCGTGGCGATTAGCTTCGCCGCCATCGCGATCGAGATTTGGACTCCACCAAACAGCACGCCCAGGGTGAGAAGGATAAGAATGATGATGAGGCTGAATGCCATGCACACGATCGTCTTCGCGGCGAAGTAGGCGAAGGGGGGCATCGGGCTGGCGCGCTTCACCTCAAGCCAGCCGAGGCCACGCTCGCTGGCGAGACCAGCACCAAAGCCGAAGAGCGAAGCTCCCATCACGCCGAAGGTGCCGTAAGTCGCCATCAGGTACGTAGCCACCATGACGCCGTGTTGTTCGTGACCCCGATTGAGCAGCAGTCCGAAGAGCACGTAGAACATCACAGGAAACAGAATGGTCGAGAGCGAGTAGATGGGAAGCCGCAGCAGCTTCAGGAATTCGTATTTTGCTTCCTTAACGTAAATCTTGAAGCTTGCGGCAACAGAGCGGCTGAAGACCGGGGCGGGCAGTGTACTGGAGGCGGCGCTCATCGGATCACCTCGGAGTTGGAGTTGTCGTTGGTGAGGGCGAGGAAGGCTTCTTCCAGTCCGACGCTGATCACTTCGATTCCCGACAAGCGCTGGTCGCGACGGAACAACTCGCGAAGGACATCGTCCGGACAGGGCGTGCTGATCAGCAAGCCTTCGCGATCCGCGTGGACTTCGAGCACTCCGGGAATCGCGCACACCTCGGCGATGGGCAGAGAAGAGATGCAGCGAATCTGGCGGTTGGCGGTGCGGGACTTGATTTCGGTGGGCGCGCCCTCGGCGATGATGCTGCCTTTATTTAAGAGGACGATGCGGTCGGAAAGCGCATCCGCTTCTTGAAGATAGTGCGTGGTCAGCAGAACTGTCTTGCCGCGAGCGACGAGCTTGCGGATCTCCTCCCACAAGGTGCGGCGCGCTTCGACGTCGAGGCCGACGGTTGGCTCGTCGAGGAAAACCAGATCGGGATCGCCGCAGATGGCAAGCGCAAACAACACGCGCTGCTTTTGGCCGCCGGAGAGTTCGCCGAATTTGCGGTTGGCGATTTCTTTCAGTCTGGCGGCGGCGAGGGTCTCGGCGAGGGGGAGAGGCTTCGGATAATAAGAAGAGAACAGGTCGATGTGTTCCTTCACGCGCAGGGTCTCGGGCACGCGCGCCACCTGTAGCATGGCTCCAGTGCGCAGGCGGTTCCGCGGATTGCGTGGGTCGCCGCCGAACACATTCACCGTGCCTGCGCTCGGTCCCGCCAAGCCCAGCAGCAGTTTGATCGCGGTGGTCTTGCCGGCTCCGTTGGGTCCAAGGACCGAGACAAGCTCTCCGGCATGGACATTGAGGCTGACGTTGCGAAGGGCGGCGACGCTGCCATAGTTCTTGCTGATGTTTTCGAGGTGGGCGACGACGGCGCCTGCTGTGCGTTTTTCAGGGCGGCGAAGAACTTCTTCCATCGATGCGATCATTGCCGGGCCTCACTGCGGGAATTCGTGTCTCGTTGAACCAGTAGAGGCATCTTCGCCGCGTTGCTCTGCATCTGCCAGTGCGGATCATCACGAGGCTTGGATGACATTTGTCATGCTCATCCGTTGCCTCCACGGGACCAGCGAAGCAATTGACAGTACGGGACTTCTGCTGAAAAAATCAGGTATCCAAAAAACCAGAGTTGTCTGGGAGGCAACGCATGTCCGAGCAGGACGAGCTCACTGTCGTACAGGACGCAGGCGGAAGTAACGCCCTTAAGTGGATTCTTCTCTTGTTGGCCATCGTCTATGTGGCTGCCTCGATGTATTTTCTCGTCGACCTGCGCGGACGCGTGACCAAGCTTTCGCAGGATCAAGCGGCGAGCCAGAAAGAGATCGGTGATCTCACCAATCGGATGCAGGCCGCCGAGGCTGAGGCTGAAACGCTCGGCCAGCAGGTGGGCATCACGAAGAAAGAACTCGCCCAGCGCGCCCAGCAGTTGCAGGCTGCACAGCGCGCGGCAGAAGAGCGCCTCGCGAAAGAACAGAAGGAACAGATCACCGCCGTTTCGGGCGACATCGCCGGGGTCAAGACGGATGTGGGCGGCGTGAAGACCGATGTCGCCGCGACCAAGAGTGATCTGGCCGCGACCAAAGCGAAGCTCGAAAGCACCGTGGGCGATCTTGGATTGCAGAGCGGCCTGATTGCGAAGACGCGCGATGACCTTGAAGTCCTGAAGCACAGGGGAGACCGCAATTACTACGAGTTCACGTTGCTCAGGGGCGCGAAGCCGCAACCGGTTTCAACGGTGAGTCTGCAGATCAAGAAGATCGATCAGAAGCGCGGCAAGTACACGCTGAACGTCACCTCCGACGACAAGACGATCGAGAAGAAAGATCGCAACGTGAACGAGCCGATCCAGTTCTATACGGGGCGCGATCACATGTTGTATGAGCTGGTCGTGTGGACCCTCGATAAGAACAAAGCGACGGGCTACGTGAGCACGCCGAAGAGCGCGCCTGTACCGGTGACTGCGTCGCCATCGCCGAGCGGTAACCAATAACCTAAGATGTTCCCCCATCCGCAACCGTGCTGCTCAACATCGCGTTGAGGACGACGGTAATCTATCTGCTCGTGCTTGCAGGCGTCCGCCTGAGCGGCAAGCGCGAGGTCGGGCAGATGACTCCGTTTGACCTGACGCTGCTGCTTCTCCTCAGCAACTCCGTGCAGAACGCGATGACCGGCCCGGACACGTCGCTGGTTGGCGGCATGGTGGCGGCGACGGTTCTCTTGATCCTCAACTACCTGGTCGCGAATCTATCTGGCGTGAATCGCCGCTTCCGCAAATTCGTCCAGGGACAACCGAGCATGCTGATCCATGATGGACAGATCATCGAGTCGCACATGGCGAAGGAGCACGTCAGCATGGATGAATTGGAGCGGGCGATGCGCGAGCACGGCATCTCCGATTACCACCAGGTGGCGATCAGCGTACTTGAAGTGGGCGGCTCGATCAGCTTCCTCAAGTACGACGATATCAATCCCACCGCGAATACACATCTGGTGCGGCGCAGGGGAATTCAGAAGAAGCAATAGTCGGCAGCCAGGTTGACGTCGTGCGTAGTGCGACAAATCGACGGGCAGGGACGCCCGTCTCTCCATCCTTATTTCGTTAGCGTGACGGGCAGGGGCTGGTCGTAGGGCTGGACGACGACGCTAACGGATTGCCGCTTGTCGAAGACGTCCTTCGTGACCGGAAAGCTGACGATCACGGTCCCGTGGGCGTCGTTGCCCGGAAGGATCTTTGTTTCCGGCATGAGCGCGGCCTGGGAGCCCTGCTTGAGATCGGGGAAGGCTTGGAAGTAGCGGTCGAAGTCGACGGCGGACGCGGCGTCGTCGGAGTATTCGTCGGAAGGCGTTTTCAGCTTGCCCTGAATGGTATGGATCCAGAGCGGCTTCTCGCCGCTGTTATGCAGGGTGACGGTGACGGCCACCAGCATCGAGTTCTGGCCGGGGATCTCGACGGCGGCGATGTTGTCGACGGAGCCTGCGCCCTGCGGCTTCGCACGGCCGATGAAGCCCCAGACGATGAGGACGACGGCCAGGCCTCCGATGGCGTAGAGAAGAATTTTTATCGGTGGCAGCTTGCGCTCGGGGGCGGCCATGTCCTGGGTGACGTTGATGCCGACGCCGGGGCCGAGGTCGAGCGCGGGCGGACGGGCGGGCTCCGGAGGGGCGGCGGGTGGCGCGGATGCAGCTCCGGCGGACGCAGGAGCCGTGGGCGCCAGTTCGGCCGGGAGCGAGGAGGTGGGCTGGAGCGGGGGAGTCGGGTCGTCGGGCATAGGGATGTCTCGACCCGATTTTACGCGCCTGCAGGGGAAATCACACAGGCTCAAGGGACCGTGGTGGCATAACGACGTGGCTCGCCAGTAGACAAATGGGCGGACGGGTCTTGCTATTCCTTTTCTTCTTCGCCGCGGTGAAGCTGTTGTGCAAGATAGTTTTCGATGCCCATTTCCGCGATGGCGTGCAGCTGACCCTCTAGGTAATCGACGTGCTCCTCTTCGTCCACGAGAATGTCCTCGAAGAGTGTACGGGAGGCGTTATCCCCGACCTCGGTAGCGATCTTGATAGCTCCGTTCAGATGCTTGACGGCATGCATCTCAAGCGCCAGGTCACTCTCAAACTGCGCTTTGACGTTCGTGCCAACGTTGATTTTGCCGATGTCGGTCATGTTCGGAGTTCCGTCCAGGAACAGAATCCGATCAATCAGTTTCTCGGCATGAACCATTTCCTCGATGGACTCTTTGCGGTAGTGCGCCCCTAGCCTGAAATAGCCCCAGTTGTCGCACATCTTGCCGTGGAGGAAATACTGATTGATGGCTGTGAGCTCCGCCTTCAGCGCTTCGCTCAAATCCTTGTGAACTTTATCGCTTCCGCGCATGCGGGGATTCTAACCACCGGAGATCGGAGTTTCAACTTCACAGTTCTTGCCGTTCGTCAGCCGAAGAGCAGCGTCCGTCGTGCCCCACTCTGGCGACTCTCGGACAGGAGAGACGATGTGATTCTGGGCGCGGGAATGTGCTGATTGTTGTTGAAGATTTTTCGTCAACTACAGATTCAGGGTGCCCATTTAGCGACTACGAAAGAAAAAGGCCGACCTCGCGGCCAGCCTTGGTTGTGGCTGTCGCCGCTATTCGCCCTTTACCAGCGAGCAGTGGGTCGAAGCCGTTTTCCATGTGCCGGAATCATTGACCCAGGTGTCGCTGCAGATGACGGTTCGCGCCCGGTGCTTGCCTTGGAGTTCGGCATCGTAGGTGAACGTGTAATGTGACACGGCGGCGTTCGGGCCAAAGCTTGCCACCTTCACGTCGGTGATGTTGCCGCTCTTCCACTTGTTTGTCTTGTTCTGCAAATCCTTGATGAAGCCCTCTTTGGTTTCCCAATCTCCCCAGCTGTTCCCGGCGACGAATCCGTCGGCCAGATGCTGCTGAGCCCATGAAGCGTCGTTTTTCATTTGCGCATCTCTGGACTCCTGCTGTAGTTGCGTGATCTGGTCGGCGACGTCGCCGCCTGCCTGAGCGTCAAGGTTAATGCAAAGAGCTATACAGCAAAGCAGGCTGATGGCAATAACGATTCTTGTTGTCATGTGTAATGTCCTCCGTAGAACGGCAACGATTGTGCTATGCGGATGTCTTCAAGGACGCCCGTTGGCAACCATAGGCCTAGCAGTCGTGGCTTGACTGTTCATAATTGCTCACTTTCTCCGCAACTTGAGGTGGGTGAACTGATAGATGAAGTAATCAGATGGGATGAGAAGGCCGGTCTCCGGGCGGGATGCGGTGTACGCTCCCAAGTTATCGACGTGCTCCGAGGCACAAGAGATAAAAGGAGACCGGCAATGAAGAAGGTTAGCACCGCCGTGGCG